>Ga0315913_1008698_pt1 | contig 12006 bp, 6 predicted proteins | sample MpolsnodulesMG_FD_207736 | JGI IMG/M metagenome (GOLD analysis project Ga0315913, IMG submission 207736) | Medicago polymorpha root nodule microbial communities from Los Angeles, California, United States - small nodules | ecosystem: Host-associated > Plants > Roots > Nodule | place: USA... | reverse complement strand
TAACATGCAGAATTTAAAAAATGATACTCGTGATAAATCTGCTACTGTTGAGAAGCAGAGGTTATAGAAAAGAAGAAACAAAACATGTTGAGGCTATTTTGCATTATACTGAAAATTTTAAAAGGATGGAAGGACAAAAGCAGTAACAAACTAGGGCAAATTCGAGTCAGGAACATGTCCCTTTTTCCAGAAATAAAAGTCAAGATCATATTCATACTAGGTCTTCATTTTGAATTTTAAAGTGATATGGTCACACTTCATTTAAAGTTTTTGTGATATCCAGGTGGAATTGTTGTGTATAAATTTTCATATTTTAAATATCAGCTACCTATTTAATTATTAAATACTTTATTTATTTTTTACGAAAAACTAATTATAATAAGATATTTATTTGTTTAATAATCATGTTAAATTGAGACAATATCCATGTAAGTATTGCACATGCATAAAAGGACCAAAACAATAATCTTAAAATAGTGTCGAAACAGTTCACTTGATAACATGCATTGTTTTGTCTGGCATCAAACAGCCTCTACAGTGATTGGTTTGAGCATGTTACATAAATACAATCGAAGGGCTAATTGGCTTCTTAACCTAATCATCATTCTCGATTGTACCATCCTTCATATGAAAATGCTTTTCTCGTCTCTGGAACTCTGTCAAACCTTTCCCACTTCCAGTCACACCAACCTTTCCTCGAGGATCATCAGGAGATTTAAAAATACTCTCTCGCTTCCTTCCCGAGAAGAAACCAATCTTGAAGCAAAATCACATTGAATACATCACAAAAGAGAACAATTATATGAAAACAATGTAAACATGTATATAAAACACAAATATCAGTGGATTGTGAAAATTCTAGAGACCGGGCCTTATATTTTTTTTTCGATAAATGCAACAACTTTTCCAGGGTTGATGGTATTACTTTTCCTTCTCATTCCTATCCAGCTTACAACCGATTCAAGAGGTAAATAGATTTTTGAAATTTGGCTAAAAAATATTTTCCCATGGAATTTCAATCAGAATAAATCATTTGATTATAATATAGATTATAATTCATCTGACTTCCAACTTAATGACTGCAATGATACTTCTCTCCTGTGGTAAATTCAGGCTAGAACACATTCAACTCAAGATAGTAGAACAAAACACAAAATTCTTCACTAAATATATAAGCTGACATTGACTCGTATAGTACATTCTCATTAGTCACTTCAAGACATACCTTTTTTGAGACTTCTCAACACTAAAAGAAATGAGTGACTAAATAGTAGAGAAATTGAGAAAGGTACCTTTTTTGCTTTTCCCTTGGTTGTCTGGAACTGCTGCCAAGCATTTTGCCGCTTATTTTGGGTGACTTCAAGTTGTTCCATCCGCATCTTAGACTTAAAGGCATGTATTTTCTTACGTTTGGTAACTTTCTGTAATCATCGAATTAGCAAACATATCATTTATGGAATCCTAGAAAACTGGCAGATAAATTTGGCTTAAACAAAATAATTTCAGAACCCACTACCAATAAATACGTTTGCAGAAAAACAAACACTTCACTAAAATTAAACAATAGAACAAGAGATCAAACCAAGGAAAATATTTATTAAGACAGCAGTTATTTAATAAGATTTTTATTATCAAATGAAAAATTCAGCACACAACTCACCACATCCTCAGGGTCATCGGGCTCTATACGAAGCTTTGCAGGTAGACTCCGTGACTGAAAATCAACAGATGCCGCTTGCGCAATTTTCCGTTTGATAGCCTGCTTTGTAGCTTCGGCAACTCGCTCAGCTTCAACCAAAGGATCAACAGTTCCTTCTTGAATTGGCCTTATGTTAGCGGGATCTACCTGTAATAAGCAAGCAATGTATGAAGTTTACCTTGAAAATCAGTAACTAGAAAAACTACTGGAGTACTTTTTTTTTATAGGGTTAAATATGATTAGTCCCTACAAAATATCCATTGTTATTTTAGTCCTATAAACAATTTTTAGCCCCTACATTTTATAAAAACAGGTACTTTTAGGAGTAGAGAGCACTTATTTATATAAAAGGTAGGAAACTAAAAAGGGTCCAAAAAATATATATAGGGACGAAACTAGACAGATTCATAATTCTATAGGGACTACAAACAAATTTAACCCTTTTCAATAGCAAACAATAATGTTTTAGATGGTAATTGATATATTCTGTTGATGCAATTTATGAGTGAGGAATGTTAAAAATTAATTTCTGCAGTAAAATACTTTATTATTCTTTTGATTTCAACAAGGTGCTACAAAACAATTCAATGCACACGCATAGTAGCACACAAAGTACAGGAATGAAATTTCTCAACTTGGAGGTAAGCTTCCCTCGGTACGACATAATAACCCAAGTGGTTTTGAAAATATACCTCTTCTTTATTACCCCAAGTGTCATAGCTGACATAATAACCATTTGGTGTGTAAGCCTCGACGGTTGCATCGTACCACTCCCCATCATCACTATAAACAGCCTGAACTCTGGTGCCAACAGGAAATTGGTGTTGATGAACAAAGTGGGTATGAAGGTCCTAAAAAGAATGAAATAATATAGATAAAGATGAGTAATGAATTGATTGGGAATCAATATGAATGAATGAAACAAAGGTACAAACCAGATTATTGTGGGTGGGTGTTGGAGATTGGGTGGCAGTGGATATTTCATTTTGCTTTGCAGTGGCAAGAAGTTCTTCAGTCAAAGCAATGACCTGTGTTGTAGAATTTGAGGAGAAATTGGAATTGGAATTAAGTAAGAGAGACAATAATAATAATAATAATAATAATAATAATAATATTAGTGAGTGAGAGTGAGATAATAGATATAAAGCAAATGAATTAATGTTGTAGTAACTTAGAATCTCTGTCTGTGTAATGTGTTGTATCTGGCGGACATCAGGAAAGGACCTGCACAGAAGCAAGATAGATAGAAGTGATGGGAATTTTGCTTTTTTGTTTTTGATTTTGTTCTTGTTCTTGTTAATTAATTAATATTAATGGGATCTAAGCTCACATGACACCTTTTCATTCAAGCTAAAACAAAACAAAACAAATGTGCATAGCATAGCAAGTTATGATTATGAAGAAAAACCTCGGAGAGCTCTCTTTCCATGTCGACATACTCAGAATTAGTTGGTTCATCATTAAGAAGTTCTCTAACCTGAAAAGAAAAGGGAATCAAAATCAATCAAAATGAAATCGAAAGAGAAACCCTAACCCTAACCCTAAAAAAAACAAACAAACCTGATGGAGTTGTTGTTTGTAAGTAGAAAGATTGGATGCGAGTTCGCCAATGTTTAATTCTTCTTCAACTTCATCATCACGCCCGCTACCTCCTTGCATCTTCTTTCTCTTGATTTCAAATTAACATCAAAATCGACCCAACCCGATCTCTCCCCCTTCACACGCACGTTTACTTACTTTCTCTCACGTGTTGTGTTGTGTTGTGTTGTGTTGTGTTGGTTATCCACTCCTTTTACATTTACACACCATTTCCCTTTTAGTTACACACATTTTTTTATGTTTTTTCTAGTATTATTTCTTCAAAGCCAAAGCTACAAAATATGAATAAATAAGTCAAATAAACCATTTATAGGTAATATTTCTCACACTCTCAATTCAAAAATAATAATTCAAGAGGTAGAAAAAGAAGAAAAACAAAGCTTCTTCAATGGTCCAAGATAAATCACTTACAAGACAATATCTTTTTCACTTATGTCTTTATCTGTACTACTGGAGAAAAAGACAAAGCGTAATAAATAAAAAACTAGTTACATAACCCGTGCGTTGCACGGGTTGATTAATTTTTTTGTCAAAAATAGCAATTTTTGTAGGTGTATTGAATTCTTATTTGATTTAAAAAATAATTTTTAAATAATTTTTAAATATTTTTCCCCGTCAACTGAATATAGAATATAAAGAGATTGATAAAATTTGATTTTAACTAAAATATTGTGTCATTCACCTGTATAAAAAAATCAATAGAAGTGCAACTATTCAGTTCGGGTAAGTTTATGCAATAGTTCCTTTTAGGGTATATATGTTTTTATTGAAGAAAATAATAACGGATTACAATTAAAAACTTATTTTAACTTCCTTTTTTTTTTTCTTTCTGGGTTTCAATTTTATCCACTAATACTTTTGTTGTGTTTTCCTTTTATTATAATCTGATTTTAGCTTTAAGAGAAAATTATGAATTTTATTTAAATAATTTTAAAATTTTATCATAACTTGAGTCGGTGGAATTTTTTTTTTTTGAAAAAAATAACACCGTTAAATAAATCAAATGACTTCTTTTTCATATGTTTGATTCAAACACTTTATATGACAGCATAGTTTTTAGTAAGAAAAATTAGTATTATTACATTCATCTTAATTCCTTCTACAATAAACATTTTTTTAATTAAAATTAATTTGATTAGTTATATATCCATTATTTAATTTACTTCACATGTAAATAATGCATCTTCAAATGGACACCAAAATATTTGTAAAAAAAAAATGGACACCAAAATAAAAAGCATGGGAGAAATAATTGGGTGGAAAATAAGACATGGATATTACCTTATCACAACATTCCAAAGCAACTCTTGTCGGATAACAAACATTAGTAGACTAATAAAATCAATCAAATAAATAATTTCATACATGTATACATTAAAATTCATGTAAAGATAAATAGGTGAATAAAAATACACTCCTCGCTGGAGATGAACCTTCTGTTATGCATTTTGATACATATCTAAGTCCTAAACATGCACATTGGTATCTACCACAAATAAATTCATTTACAAATCAAAGAAAATTAATAAAAATATCGATCATAAGAGACATGGATATTACCCTATGACAACATTCCAAAACAATTCTTGCCGGACAAAAAACATTAGTAGACCAGTAAAAACAATCAAGGAGATAATTTCATGCGTTTATACATTAAATTGCATGTAAAATTAAATAGGTGTATAAAAATACACACCTTGTTGAAGAAGAACTTTCTCATGCATCTTGATACCTAATTCCAAAACATGCACATTGGTATTTACTGCAAATAAGTTCATTTGCACATCAAAGAAAATGAATAAAAAATATCGATCATAAAGACAATAGAAATTTTATCATATAGTCATGAGTTATTTTTTTACAATAAAAGAACAATGATAGGAGGACATAAATATATATATGATGGACAATGAATGTAAATAAAAGGGATGAGATAATGAGTGAAATTAGATCCTATTTCAGTTGAGTGAATCTATGGATAATCAAAAATCAGATGACAAATATAAAACTCACCATATTACAAAATAAATAAAAGAAATAATTGGAAAAACTTCAATTATAATGTATAGATGACATTTCATATAAGAAGTGGACTTTCAACAAAACTCATCTATTTACAAATTCTGCACATGCAATCTAGATATTCATTTCATAATACAAAATATTAGAAGAAAACATATATGGAGTTTGAAAGAGGAGAGTGAAACTCAAGAACAAAAAATGAAACGAATGAAGAAATGAGACGAGGTTAATAAGTAACATGGGTTGTCACTAATTGAGGGGAAAATGAAAGTGTGAGTGGTGGTTAGTAATTAATTAATAGAATAGAAACAGAGTAGTTGAAACAAAAATGAACTCAAAGGTGAAATGGAATGGGAAGAATAAGTAACATTTTTCAATAATTAATTGAGAGAATAATAGTATTTTTTTTAAGGAAGATTAGTATTACTAATAGTATAGATAGATAGATTTTTTAGGTGGTTAATAGTTTGTAAATAAAGATAAGTTAATCAATCTATGTAACTAACAACTCTTTAATTTTTCTAAAAAAGATAACTCTTTTAATTCTTTTAATTTATTATTTAACTTACAAAGGCAAAAAAAATTAACATAAAAGGACAATAGGTCGTATCATATGAAATCCATTTACAAATTTGTATTGATATTTTTTGTGATAATTTGTATTGGTATAAATAGATATGGAATGCATAAGTTTTTTGGGTAGGAATTGTATAGTATAATTAGATATTAAATTGGATATACGGAGAGTTGCAAGGTTTCAAGAGAGGTTATACATTTAAATGATATAGTGGAGTGTTGCAAGGTTTTAAGAGAGGAGAGAAACCTCTTTGTAGAGTGCCATATCATCAGAGTGAAAACATAAGAATAGTTCAAATTTCTAATTCAAAGATAATATATAAATAGATAGATAGAAACCGGTTGTAGCCTATTAAATTGTGGAGGTACATCTTAAGAGTTAAGATCATCTTTATTTATTAAAATAAATAGAAGAAATGGAATTATTATAAATAGAGAGGATTCTGGCCTCCATAGTAAGGGGACCCTCCCTTTTTGTGACGTAGCAAAGTTTTGTAACAAAAAGCATTTCACGAAAAAAAAAATTCTCAATAAAATGAAATAAGAGAATAAATGCTATGGAAAATGTTATATTTTGATATATCTCATGAAGCACCCCTATCTTCTACTTTTTCCGTACGACTACTACAATGGTTTTCAATTTAATTCCTTATATGACATAATTCATAATTAACAATCTAATCCTGTATTTCTGGGAAACTTATTTTAGCAATATTTCTGGGAAATTTATTGGCTTAAATGTACTTTTCACCTCTTATGTTTTAAAAAGTTGTGATTTTGTCCCCCTTATAAAAAAAATGGATTATTAGACCCCCACATGGGCATTGGCTTGGTCAAAATCAGCGATTCAAAAGAGAGGCAAAAGTCAAGGGGTCTAATAATCCATTTTTTTTATAAGGGGACCAAAATTGCAACTTTTTTAAACATAAGGAGTGAAAAGTGCATTTAAGCCAAACTTATTTTAGCAAAACTTGTGTCAATTTGACTGTTACAATCAATATCCACGTCAAATTTGTGTCAAGGTGAGTAAAGAACATATTTTCACCCGTGCATTCCTTAGTTGATTGCAAAATATATATTTTTCCTTTAATCAAAAAAAATAATATAGATTTTCCTAAATGAGAAACAAAACTGATGAAAAACAATTTGTAGATACTTTTTTTTACGATAGAAGAATAGGAAAATAGGGTATCAATTCCTATTCCGTGCATTATGATTTATGACCCAAAGAAATATTCAAATGTTATGAAACACAAATTTAATCATTATAAACAAATAGTGCAAAGAATAAATTTTATACAAACTAAATCATCCAAAAACATTTAGATGAGATGTCACAGGCCTCTTTTTGCTTAACCAAGGTCCCGAGTTCAAATTCATCCTTAGGCATGTAGCAACGTTAAAACTCTTAGGGATAGTTTGCCGTCCATTTGGTATCCAACAAAGCGGTTGTCACTAAATTGTATTTTCCTATATTATTAGTTTAAACATATTTTAAAAAGAATTATTTAAATAGTATAAGCATGACTGAATATTAGTGTAAAATTTATTTAGACATTTAGTGTAATCTTGAGCTCAAAAAGCATAACAATAACAATAACAAACAAACACCTATACAGAAAAGCCACGTGTTGTCAGCAACCAAAAGATGAAACTAGATGTTTTTTCTTTCTTTTGAAAGGATGAAACATGTTACAGGTTTTCTTTACTCAAGATGTTATAGGTTTGACAGCGATTTACACATGATTTTGTAAGTTCAAAACTCCACCCTCTGGAACACCAAGTTTAAAAGTAAAAATGTGATGGTTTTCAAGTCCACACCATCTATCAGGCACCGATGTGAGAATGCTGCAAAAGTGTGTCCAGTCGCAGCTGACTAACTAGTTGCCCGGAATATATATATATGCAGCATAACTGATAGTTACCTCATGAAACATCATTCCTTAAACTATATAGTCTAAGACAAGTCCATTAAATTTAAGATAAGGTTCTTCGATTGAAAGACTCCACTGTTATGTTGGCAGTAAAAGCAGGAATCGAATTCATTTTCCGAACGAATATCTCAACCTGGGAATGTACAATCACAAGTACAACTCAGTTAAAGAAACATGAATATATAACTATGTAAGAATTATATGCATGATACATTTCTCTTTCCATGTACACACTTGTTCTGTTTTTTACGAATAAGGCCCCAAAGCCCTCCCCTTCCATTTTCCTCTATTTCTTCCACTTGCTCATTATTTTTTTCCTAGGCCTAAGGGTCTATATCTGGGAGGAGGGTTTAGGAGAACTAGGTCTATATTTTGATATATATTTTATATTTAAAAATAAATAAAAGAACATCATGATTAATGATCATATAATAGTTCAATCACACTTAATTGATTTAAACAAACATTTTATAGTGTCTGTGATTTAAAAAAGAAAAGTTAGTCCTCCCCTCCTATATTATCCGTCCAAACACACCCTAAAGGTTTTTGGTGTATAAAAGTCGAAATCTCTTGAGATGATAACATATATTGTATATAATTCAACATTTAAAACATTAGTATGTTTAAAGAGAAAAAAAAATTAGCAATGGAAGAGCCCTCCGGAAGTTGTGACTCAAACAAACTCATGAATCACAAATCTTTTCAACAATAGAAGAAATATCAGAATTCAGAAGAGGTGTAAATAGTGCATATAAAAAGATATTCTATAAAAAAAATCAACTTATAAAACATCTCTATAAAACAAACTTTTGAACACTAAATATTAAAAAAATAATCCATAATTAATACAAAATATTAAATAAATAATTCTGTGCAAAACAATTGTATTGATGAATATATTCTATAAGCTTTTTATTTAATTATTAGAATTAATAAATTATTAAAACTATATTCTCCTTTCGATGATGCACAACAAACATTTTCAGTTGAGAATATTTGCTGCTAAAAAACAATATTTTCCGCTACAAGGAAGTTTTTCCTGCTAAGCCCCCCTTCGCTCGCATGCGCACAAAAATTAATTTTTGTGCTGGGATCAGAAAATCAAGAGTTTAAGATCTCAAGTATTTATTATATATATATTATATTGAAAAATATTGCAATATTATGGCTTCCTTACCTGACGAGATACCTCAGGCTGAGATGTGTAATGATTTACCTGTTATGAAAATAAAAACAAAAATTTCAGCAACTTTTCATGTCATCTTTGTGAAAAGCAGAAAATAATCTTAAGAACTTAGTTCCTGATTTTCTTTTCCTGATTATCTGCAAGCCTGTATTCCTATCTAAAAGAAAATCGTCATTTAATCTTGAAGATTAAAATAAACTAAATTTTATCGGTGTATAATTGAACAAAGTAAAGTCACCTTCCCCCTCTCATATTATATATTAAATAGTGTTAAATATGTTTTTAGTCTATAAAATTACGGATCTTTCTAGTTTAGTCCCTATAAATCACCATTTAATCTTGAAGATTGACCAAACTAAATTTTACCGGTGTAATTGAACAAAGTAAAGTCACCATTCCCCGCTCATATCTAAATATTAAATATAGGGTTAAATAGGTTTTTAGTCTATAAAGTTACAGATATTTCAAGTTTAGTCCCTATAATTTTTTTGGTCATTTTTAGTCCCTGCATTTTATAAAAGCGGGTGTTAGTCCCTACAAAATTCAACATTTTTAACCCTTAAACATAATATAATATAAAATTCAATATCTTACCAAAATGTTGGTATTCCCTGATTCATATTCAAATTCAAGTTTTTCATCATCACTTTGTGCATAAATTGATTGCAGCGTAAATCGTGTCACTGGGATTCCATTTGTTCGCTGGTGTTCATCCATCACAATCTGCCAAATATAGTTATGGACAACCATGTAAGCATTCCAAGTGTGAGCAAAAAGACAATCGGTTGTCAGCTTATCCAAAATTTGGAAAGAACTTATCAGAAAATGCTAAAGAGACAATTTCATAGAGAGAAAATGACAGATAGAAGTTTGATGTGAGTTTTATTTCCCTAACTTCTGTCAGTAAAATTTCCAAACTCAAGATGACCTGTGTTATAGAAACCACTTACAACAGAAGCATGCTTCATTATTTTTTGAAAACTTAGTAATTAAAAATAAACCCAGAATAATGGTTTCCACATTCCAAATTACATCATTACCAGGATGCTACAGTATTTTCAAAGCAAAGTGTGTGATCTTCGAAAATATGAAATAAAACACCATTTCGTGTAAAACACTTCCATTTATATTGAAAGATAGTAATAAAAAGATTGAGGTAAGAAAACATCAGTAAATGCCAACCTTGTAACCAAAAATCTCACAGCATGCCCTCCGGAAAACTGAAATTCTGTCTGCAAACACAGTCTTGTATCTGTTGAAGTTTCAGCATTTCTGTTATTCAAAAATCATCTTGATAACAACAAACACATAACGTACCAAAAGCAGCAACTTATATACTCACCTCTCTTCTCGCTTCTCTAGTGTTGCAATTTGTTCTTTCAGTTGCAATATCTTATCCGATATGTAGCTCTCTACCAGCTTTCCAGTTTCTCCTAAACAGTTCAAGTGATCAGGCAACGGATACGTTTTATAACATATTACTCAGTAGTTCATAACATCATTATTCAGCTTTCCGTCCTCGAGGCCTTAACACATACATGCCTTCTGTATTTTGAAAATATTTTATTAAACCAGTGATGTTAAGACAGAGGTCAGACTAATATTAACAATATTATTATAATAAACAAGAAAGCATATTTCATTTGTGTACTTAGGTTGATTTTTCTCTGCTTTTTATTTTTCATGCCTTCTGTATTTTGAAAAGATTTTGTTAAACCAGTGATGTTAAGAAAGTGGTCAGACTAATATTATTATAATAAACAAGAAAGCATATTTCATTTGTGCACTTAGGTTGATTTTTCTCTGCCTTTTATTTTTAGCTGTTTTCACAGGAACCCTCTTGGAATACCTCCTGTATACTAAATTAGTTTCCTTGGAAGGTTTATCAAAGCTTTAATGTAAACCAAGCAATCCAAACATGATAAGCAGATACTAAACAAAACATTCAGACTACTTTTTTTTCCAACTACTTATGCTTGTATTATTGACTGTTTTTGAATCATAACATTTTGACCCTAAAATCCACGTAACTACAACTTTTCAAGGTTTCTTACCTGATTGACTCTTCAATTCTTCAACAGCTTTTAATTTCTCTTTTGTTTTCTGCAGTTCATTTTGTAGCACTTCTATGGTTTGTTTGGCTTCATTATCTACGGTAAGTGTATTCACCATTCGCAGAACTTTTGTATTAGCAGCAGAAAAATCGCCATGACCCAACTGTAGAAGGAAAAACAATGTGTCAACAATCAAACTGGAATGAAAACCAAAAACTGGACAGCTTGGGTGAACGAACAGATAATACAGACATAAGAAATATAGACGATTTAATATTATAAAAATATTCATTGTAGTCTACGACGTATTAGTGTTTTGCTGTTGTAAGAAAACTGTTAGTAAATGAAAAAAAAAAATAGATGGTCAATAGAGGCTGCAAGCTACAAACAATGTAACCCTAGGTTGTTTAATGAGTGAATTTTTTTTCTTTTTAAGAAGCTAAATTAGCCCACCTAAATTGAAATGAGTGAATTATTTACATCATTCTTTATTGATGGATCAAGGAAAAGCATCTGAGGAATACAGAAACACAAACTGTGATTGATATTGCTTAAAAACATTTTTAGAGAGTGGTCAATTTATGAGCCAACTTAACTGACTTTTTAGAAAATTGAACCAATCATAAAGAATGTGTTAAAATGTGCGTTGCTAACATTTCTCAAACTGTTTCGATGTATGTATTGGAGACATGCGTATGAAGAAAAAGAAGGGACTTTAGTTTATGAAATGAGATGCAATAGAAATAAATAGCTACATAATATCCATAAGTTTCAGAAAAAAAATTACCCAGCACCAACCTTTGCCTCTAATAATGATATCTCTGAACGGAGCCGGTCACTCTCCCTCTCCAGTGACTTTATTCTTCTTGCTTCATTGTGCAATTTTTCGTTGAGTATCTTAATTTCCTCATGTTGGCGATTATTAACCACTCTCAG
>Ga0315913_1008696_pt1 | contig 12007 bp, 6 predicted proteins | sample MpolsnodulesMG_FD_207736 | JGI IMG/M metagenome (GOLD analysis project Ga0315913, IMG submission 207736) | Medicago polymorpha root nodule microbial communities from Los Angeles, California, United States - small nodules | ecosystem: Host-associated > Plants > Roots > Nodule | place: USA... | reverse complement strand
AAATATGGTGTAGACAGTCCATGATAAAATTGACACTCCTCTTTAATCTAATGGTTGAAAAAAAAAATTCCTATGGTGGGAAACAACTCTCCATTCCCATGCTAAACTCCACCCTTGTCAATCCTTATTTTTTCAGATGTTTCCTATGCTTCCGTAGTTTTGTGAAACTTTTGTGTTCTTTTTAGTACGCATTGTACTACGAAGAACGTGTATTTGGTGTTAATATATTTCATTTTAGGTGGTTAAATTTTTTTTTGTCTTACACCATATTTCAATAAATAAATATAGATACTATGTTCCCTTATCCACAAAGAAACTCATAAGATACCATACCAAGTATGTGGTATATCATATTGACTAGTTGAAGACGTACCCCTAAGAAGATGCTTCCAATTTTAAATCAAAGAAGCTTAAGGGAGTGAAAGAGAACATCCGGTTCCTGTGATTGGCGTTATGTTAATTGTATTATTATTTTCTCGTCAACAAACGTTACTGATTATCAATATCTTTGCCCATTGGTTTTAATTCTGCGGCCTGCAGACCTTGGTTGTGTTTTCTTAAAGAATGACAACGACAATTATTAGAACCACAATGCCAACCTTGGAGTACAAAGTCTTCTTTTCTAAAGACAATAATTTTATGAGTAATCATTCTAACAAAGAATATAATACCCAGACATTAATTTTAGTATTACGACTGAATTAAAATATGTGGATTTCTCTCTGAAGTTTTAACTAAAGTCTCAACACGTCACAAGAGTATTAAAGAATTTTTATTTGTCAATTTGTTTCAACTTATTTTGTTAATAATATATTTCATTTGTTTATTTTTAATTATCGTTTTTTAAAAACTTATTATATGATTGCATCGTTCTCTAACATATGGTTTTTAATAGTTGTCAGTCAAATTTAAGGATAGGAATGGTTTGATCGTATACCTTTTTAGTGATTCTGAATCACTAAATAATTCAGAACCAATAAAGCCTGATTCATATAAAAGAAATGAATTAAATCATGCGTTAAAAATATAATTCAATTTTTATGTTTGTTCAAATTGCATGAATCCAATTCATAATTCATGCTTAAGTTAAGTATGAATTTATTCACGTAAACTATTTTCTATGTTAAAATACATCAATTATTTAATAAAAAAATAAAAATAAAATACTTTATATTTGATCAGACCGAAAGATTAACTTATGTGTCACAACTCACAACTTAAACATACCAAACACTAAACATAAAATATATATGTTGTCCTATTAGCCAAACTTATCCAATATTAAAAATGGATTCCTCACCGTTCAACTTATCATTGTGTGACAATGGATATGATTACAAACATTTTGGTACAAAGAAAGTTAATCAAATCAAATATAAAAAATAAGTGTTTAATTATAGCTGAAGTCCGAACAAGTTAATAGATAAACACTCATGGAATAGTCGTTGGTCTTGAACATGTCTTCAAATTAAATTTGAGTTTTACTGTCAGAATTGGCTAGGAAAAAGTTTAAGATTGATTTGCTTTGAAAATATAATGACTTTGAATTAAAATGACAGTTAATTGTTGGTGGTAGTGCGGCAATTTATTATGCATCTGATTTGGTTTGCTACTATGTGGAAAATATGGAAAGAAATAAATATCAGGTTATTCAATGACAAAAAAATGTTCGACATATCAGATAGTTGATAAAATTAAGTCTCCTACCTTTATGTGGTTAAGGCGAAATATGCTACTCTCACTTTCAATTATCATGTGGGTGGCTTAATCCTTTCACTATGTTGGACATCGGCTAATGTTATTTCTTTTTCTGTTTTTTGTTTTTGCTTTCTGTTCCCATTTTTTGTACATACTCTTGTGACTCTTTGTTCCTTCTTGATACACTTTGTGTTAGGAAGGACATTTTAATTGGATAATATATTTTATTTTAGCCTCTTAAAAAAAAGAAGTGACAGTAAATTTGAAAGAGCATGATGGAAAAAAACTTACGTGAAGAATATATCGCAAAATGGAAAATGACTTAGAATTTAAATTTGTAAAATAGTAAAGGAATAAAAATACAATGATAAAAGAAGATAAATTGTTTTAAACCGAAATAACAAGAATTTAAAAGAGATTAATGACGGTGAAAGATATATTTAATGTTTGGGAAATGCTTGAGTTTGTTTTTGGGTGGGAGTAAACTTCTATCAAATCAATTTTTTGTTAGAACTCTTATTTACAGAGAAGGAAATAATTAAATGTTACTTCAATGGAAGTCATGATCGTTGCAATTACTTTGTTGAGAGACTCGTAGCCGATCATATACGTTGACACACATTATAAATTTATTCTTTGTCCAATTGATGTTTTGATTCACCACATGCTTGAATAGTCATGCCCGGTCCCTATTTGTATCTTACAAGAAGAATGCACTATGACTCATCTTCTTATTCTAAAAACTTATAAGGTTAAGCTATTATTTAACCCCAATTCAATGTTTTAATTTCCTCTTTAACAACTAAATCTAGCTTCCTTAAGTAGCTTTTACATGTGTATCTAATCACACCTAATTAAAAGCCTTAATTCCCTCCTTAAAAACATCATTTAGAAAGGGTTAATGATACACACGGCTCAAAAAATTGGTTTTGCTAGCACCAAAGCTTCATGCCTTCTCTCTCTCCCCTTCTGTATTAGTTGTGCTAGTGGAAGGGACTGCACTGAAAGTTGCGATTAGAATAATTGTAGTTTCGTTGGAGCGCTGAAGGAGGCTTTTCACAGTGACTGACTGGTGTGTTGGAACAAAATGTGTTTAACGTTACCCTTTGAGTTTTGATGATAACAAGGTATTAAAAGTGTCAATTGAATATGCTAATATTTGTTCAAGTGTGTAGGACCATAGATAAATTTTTCAATGCTTTGGATTAAGTAAAGGCTTTGGAACAACAAATGAGAGCAATGGAATGTTTAAAAAAGATAGATATTCGCCCAAATAAATAATGAAAATCCATTTCATCTTAATTTTATATATGATAGTAATTTGCTATCATGATTCTCATAAACATTTTGTATGATGGACAACCAATTAAGTTAACTATAATCTTCAATCAACACATGGTTGACATTTACTTGCCGTGCATTGAAAATTAGTTCAATTGTGGCAATTTATGTTTAAGTGTTCTCATTTTTTCTCTATAAAGATGCAGCACTACATGTTGAAAGTTAATCTTTTCTTTGTAATTTTTTCTCTTCTTGATCTTATTTTTAACATAATGGATGAATTTCCGTAGAATTTAGAATTCTTTCTATAAGTCATAACAAATTTATTTTATCAAGGGACCTTATTCTTTATGTATGATTGCTTGAACCTCCCTGTAATTTGTTAGTACTCTAAAACTTGAGAGCTGCTTCTCATTTTGTTGTGAGTATGTTTTGTGTTAGTGATTTTGTTTTAGAAGAAAAAGAGAAATGTTTTATTTGTCTGAGGTAGTAAACTTCTTGATTTTGTTTTATTTGTCCTTTTAAATATGCTCAAGCTAGGTAAGTTGGTTCATTTTCCTGTTTTTGTTTTTGGATGCATTGATGCATTGAGCATGGTTGCATATAGGGTGGTTAAGCATGATTGTTTTATGATACTTATCTTTACATGTGATACCATGTTACTTCTATTCATACTGAATAATGACAAAAGGCCATTACAGTTTGATAATTTCTGAAATTATAATGACTTGATAACTATGCATACTATTATGGCTGAAAGTTAGTGACATGTGAGTTCTTACTTTCTTTTAGAATTAACTGTAATAATCATTATTAATTTTTAATAATGATGACAAAGGGCCTTTCGAGATGTCGGAGGAGATTAAGGCGATGTCGTAGATACGGTGTTTACATAGAGTCAGGATTCCTTCATGTTTATTTTATGAGTGGAGTTGAAATCCAAAGGATTACTTGCTAAGATAACTGTGGAGTTTTGGGTCGGGATCGGTGTTTTACTGAGCTGTTTTCCCTTTTCTGTGACAGCATCTGTTCTGTTTTTTCAGGAACCTCTCTGTTGGTGTTTTCTGTGTTTTTTTGGCTGCTGTTTTTCCGTTTTTCCCTCAGCTGTGCTGCTGGTCTTTCGGGTAGGCAGCTGGGATTGGTAGGGGGTGTGTGTATTGACAGAGGGCTTATACTTTTGGTGATTGTCTTGAGGCTAGCCGCGTATATCCGGTGCCTTTTGTATGTTGTTTTCACTTGCATTGTGCGTCTCGCGCAGGCTGCCTTTTTTCCTTAATAAAGTTTAGCCGTTTCAAAAAAAAAAGTTTGGTTCTTTTATTTGTTAAACACGGTTTTGAGTTGAGAAATGTACTTTTTTGGTTAGTTGTACTTTTTAGCATTTAAGTGATTTGATGATCAAGTAATCAACAAATTGTGAGATGTCCTTTTATTAGTTGCCTTATGTACTTTCTGCTAGCAAGTTGGTTGGGTATTAAGGAAAAATTATCATTATCTTTGGTAGAAGTAGTCTTTGATATGCTATCTATTTGTTACTTCTTATGCTATCAATTTTGAGTTCCTGCATCTGAGTTCAATTCTCATAATTATGAGATTTGGAATATCATTTGTGCCTTATGAACTTTTTCAATTCTTTGCATATGAAGAAAAATAGTGCTTCAATCATGTACTTCAAATGCTATCAATTTTCAGTTCATGCATATGTTACAATTAAGCACATGAGTATCAATTGCCCTGCGGCTGTTACATCCAATTTCAGTAGGAAAAAAATGAAACAAATTTATACTATCAGCTTTATAGTTTTTCCACTGCAGCACATGTTGTCAAGATTCAATTAAACATAGTGAAATAGACTTAAATATATTATACCTTCTAATGACTATACTTTACTGTATTGTTTTGTTAACGTATAAGAAAAAAGGACTGATAATATATTTGTGAACTGACTAGAAAAATGGTTTCCACACACAGCTAGCAGTATTTTAGTGATATCAAATTCATATATTACTTAGATTTATTAAAAGGAAACTAATGTATCCATTAATTAAAGTTTTATACTACAATTTAACTAAGACAAATATATGGTATTTACTACTAATGGTAATGTATATATAGTTAGTAAGAATTTGTGACCAAATTTTCTTTATGCCATCTTTAATTTGAAAAGTATACTATTTTTTTTTTTTGTTCAAGTTGTGATATCATGTGTGAAAAATATCAAGTTTTGATTAATGTACTTTATAATTTGATGGTAAATTTTAGTGAATGGCAAGTTTCTTGGTATCCTATACTTTTTAACATATCAGTTGCTTGAAGATTAAATAATCGTTAGATTATGAGGTTTACTTTTCTGTGTTGCTTATGTTTTCTATATGGTTTAACTTTGGATTGGACAATACCACACACTGCCATTTAGGCTTATGAAGTCAGTTACTTGACGATGAGGTAATCATCAAATTTGCTTTAGATACCTACAAAACCATATTGACCACTTTGGACCTAATTCTGAAAACTCAATGAGAATCAAAATACACAAAGCCAATTTTGCCATACTCTAAAAACTAATTGTGCTCATATTCTAAATACTCAAAAAATACTTCTGCAGGTACTCCTTAACTTCTTGCACTCATATTCTAAAAACTCTCTCACTCAAATAAGTCTGCAAAATGATTAATCTTTTGCCTTGAATTTTCTTGAAAATCAACTTATATAAACCAATGTTTTCCATTTCAAGACAGTGTATCACGACTGTTGTATGTAAATTGCAAAACATGTAGAAGAGGCACTAAGGCCAAAATGCATATCATGACTGTCATATTTATAGGATAAACAGTGTTCTATAATATATCTGATGTTTATTTTGTACAATACTAACTTATTTGATCACGAACATATGTTTGTATAGCGAGGGTAGGCTGCCTGCGTGCTTTGCAAGAGGGTTTGGTTTGCAAGTTGGTCCTTTTGTGATATTGTGTGATCCAAACCAGAATGAGATCGAGGTAGCTGTGGAAAAGAGGAACGGGAAAGTTTATTTTGTTGATGGTTGGGCTGTTTTGAAGAATTTTTACAGGATTTTGGCGGGTTCTTGGATCACTGTCATTTTAGCAAATCGACGCCTTTTTCTTAATAGTTGAGATGGAGTTCTATTTTGAGTTGTAATCTGAGTTTATTTGAACTTTGTGATGTCGTGATTTTTCTGTTCTACTTACGCATCACAAGGTCCTTTTTGTTGTGTTTTGTTATGTTTTACAAGTCAGTTTTGTTGTTGGTGTTTTGTCCTGATATCAATTAAGAATTTCAAATTATCTCGCTCCCAACATGGATGAGTTTTTGCTATATTTTTCCTTTGTATTTTGATTACCAAAATGGATGAGTAGTGGCTGTTTTGTACTAATATCAATTATACATGCTCACAAACTCAATATTGCTTGGTATGTTGAGGCGTTAGAATCCTGATGAGTACAATCGAGTGTTTCTTGATATTGCATATTGTTCATGCACTTACTTTTTTTTTTGGAGAAGTAAACAAAGTTAGTTCAGTTCTAGCAAATCGAATAAAGCCATATCCAGTCTTCTTGCATAACTATGCTCAGCCTACGGTTAAGCTTTCTATGAATGGTACAAAGTGTTTAAAATTATTTTTAATTGGAACGCCTTTCTTTAAAGGTAGGAAAGACTCTCACTTCAAATATATGCTCACCAAAGTCTGCAAACATTACAAACTATATTTTGATTATTTGTTAATACGCACATAATTTTGTAATGGAGCTCCATAAAAAAGTTTAATGTTATTAGTTCTCATGTGATGTTGTCATGAAGTTTCAATTACATTATATTTAACATGCTTTTAATTTATTGTGCTCATATATTGCACCCATCATTGACCCGTGCGTCGCGCAATCTAGTTTTTTGAAAAAGAAAACACAGTTAGGCTTTTGCTGATAGATAAACAACACATGAAAATTATATTTTCTATATGGAGGGCCGATAGGCAATGCATTCAGCAGTATTTTTGCATACATGAGAATAAAATTTAATAAGAAAATTAACTATTAAGATTATATTATAGAAGTAAAAAGTGGTGAATCTGAATCACAATCATTGGAAGCAGGAAATGAACATACATCAGTTTAAAAAATTTAAATTGTCCAAATAATTCATGTTGTTCAAAGACTGCACACAAAAGCAATTCCTAAAAGGTGTTTGGACATAGAGAGTAATAAAGACAAATGAAGACAGAATTGTAACTTGTAAGTCCCTACATCATACTTAATGACACTTAGCCTTCTCAATCTTTATATTCTTCTTCAACATCTTCAGCTGAGAGTCAAGTCTCGACTATCTTCGTAAGCAAATCATATGTGTACAAGTAACAAAATTTAGTGCTTTTTAGCTATCAAAATGGAAATGAATTTGGAGCATGTGTTTAGCATGGATTTTGAAGAAAAAAAACGGGGAAAAAACAATGGGAGTACTCTCTTGCATATTGGTTTTTTAGCAGTCAAATAACCACCAACATTTTCGGCATTTAAAAAACAATACACCATATTAAGTATAATCATTATAATTCTTAAAATTACCAGTTAAAAAAATGATCAAATGTAATAGGTTTTGTACCAGTCCTTGATGACAATTTACAACCAGTGACATACAAAAAAGTAGATAATGACATATGATGAATATCTCCATCATGATAAAAGAGCATGTTACCAAACAAAATCCATACAAAAATATGGCTACTACCACTTCCACTGCTGCAATTATGGACAGCAAAAATCATCCAAATAAACCATATTCACAAGAGGTTAGATCTGCAAAACTATTGGGACAAGAATATGTGCTCTTCCAACCTCAACATGCAGATTAAATTAGAGTGATAATTTGGAAACAAAAATTGGCAATTTATTCAAATTACAAGACTTTGCAAACCAAAAAACAAATTGTAAAAAATATATATTTCATATGGTTAATTTTGAGCAACATATTTAGCATAAACTCATTCCATGTGCCTATTTGCTATACTTAGTGAAATTTGTGTGCAATTGTGCATTGTGGAAGAGTAGATGTGATTTTGACACATAAAAAGCTGTTGTCCTAGCAATGTCTTATGCATTTGTATTTTATATTGATATAGATTGGAATAATGATAATACTACTAGAAACCAAAAATTAAAGGAAGTAAGCCAACATCATTCAGGATGAACATCACTTCTGATCAAAACACATTACCATGTTGACAAACTACAGATGTGTAAATAACTATGGGTTCTGCAAAATCCAAGTTTAAACGCCTTACTTTCTCCCAAAAAAAAATAATATACACCAAAACTTGTCCAATAACAGTTCATGGAAGAAAAATCGTGTTCCTTTTTCCTTCTGAATGTTTTTTTTTTTTTGGCTAACCTTGTATTAGTACAAGAAAAATTACAATAAAAAATACCCCCCAAAAAATAAAACAACTATAGGACAGTGAACATAATACAAGTATCAAAAGGAAGATAACCCTCGTGGTTAGGATACCAAGGAAATACATTATGCAGAAACTTCTTGCACTTTTGTGGCAAGTTGATTCTGAATGTGTTGAGGTACCACATCAAACATGGCTAATTGCATAGAGTATGATGCACGACCCTTTGTCATCCCTCTTAGTGTACTGACATACTGAAACATCTCAGCAAGAGGTACTAATGAATCAACCACCTGTTTTCACCAAAAGGAAGAAAACAATGTTCATTTCTAATTAGTACAGCATAAGCACTTTTATGCAAATACTGACACATTGACATCAATAACAATTTTAAAAATGGATGAAATTGAATGTAACTACAAGTATTGGACACCAGATACGTCATTAATATGAAGTGTCGTGCTACATAGCTTTCAAATCATACCTTCAAATTTAATAAATGAACATGGAGAACAGGGTTTTGTGACTTACCTTGAGTCCACCTGGTTTGTCACCAAAACTATTGATTTGGCCTCTTCTTGAGTTGAGATCACCAATTACATCTCCTAAATGTTCTTCAGGAGTAACAACTTCAACTTTCATTATAGGTTCAAGCATTCTCGGTCCGGCTTTTCTTATTCCTTCCCGAAAAGCTCCTCTTGCTGCCAACTGGAAAGCCAACACACTTGAATCTACATCATGGTAAGTACCATCCACAAGTACTGCACGTACATCGACAACTGGAAATCCGGCCAGAACACCATTGCTCATACACTCTTCCAATCCTTTAACAACCCCAGGAATGTATTCTTTTGGAACTGCTCCTCCTTTGATTTCACTCTTGAATTCATATCCACTACCTGGCTCCATCGGTTCGAACCGTACGGTTATATCTGCAAACTGACCTTGTCCACCTGATTGTTTCTTGTGCACATACCTCACTTCATGGATTTTGGAAATGCTTTCCCTGTAGTTTACTTGGGGAGCACCAACATTAGCTTCAACCTGCATAAACAAGTGTTAGATAATGTCATCTTCGCAAAATTAATAATATTATATATCAACATAACAAACAAACAAAAAACACATGTTTGCATAAAACTGCTGAAGGAAGGAAAGAAAGAAAAAGGGATTATAATCCCAAGAAACTTATCATATAAAAGGGGAAGGAAAATGGTATCAATTAACAAACAATCATATGTTTGATCAGATGATAGACATGGATTTAATCAAGGATCAGAGTCATGTCTCATAAACATATTTTTTTCATGCCTAATTCATTCCTTCTCCTTATTTTTTATCAGGATTTGAAATTGTAATAATTCATGCACAGCATCAACATTGGATGTTTAACTTAAAATACATGAAAGATAAATTGAGAGAAAAAACACAGCCATGTTAACAGATATTGAAAAATTCTTAAAAACCAAATAAATATATGAAAGATAAATTGAGAGTGAGAAAAAACACAGCCATGTTAACAGATATTGAAAAATTCTTAAAAACCAAATAATGATTATAACCTTATATTCTCTTTTGAGACGATCAACAATGATTTCAAGATGCAATTCTCCCATTCCTTCAATCACTGTCTGATTTATCTCTTCATCACGGGAGAAGTGGAAAGAAGGGTCTTCTTGTGCAAGCTTGACTAAACCAGCTGCCATCTTGTCAATATCAGCTTTAGTTTTGGGTTCAATTGCAATCTTAATCACAGGATCAGGGAAGTCCATCCGCTCAAGCACGACCGGAGTCTCGGGGTCACACAACGTTTCACCTGTTATAGTATCTTTCAAACCAGCAAGAGCAACAATATCCCCTGTTAAAGCTACTTTAACGTCTTCTCTGCTGTTTGCGTGCATTTCTAAAAGTCTACCAATTCTCTCCTTTTTCCCTTTGTTTGAATTGAGTACATAAGACCCTGCAGTTAGCTTTCCAGAGTACACCCTGACAAATGTAAGGGAGCCTACAAATGAATCACTCATGATCTTAAAAGCTAGTCCAGAAAATGGTTCATCATCACTAGCTATCCTCTCTATTGTTGCTTCTGGGTTTTCAGGATCAGTGCCCTTCATTGGTGGTACGTCAAGTGGTGATGGTAGATAATCCACTACAGCATCTAACAATGGTTGGACTCCCTTGTTTTTGAAAGCTGATCCACACAACACTGGCACAAAAGTGGCTGCTATGGATCCCTTCCTGATTAATTTTTTTATAGTTGCTTCATCTGGTTCAACTCCTTCTAGGTAGTTCTCCATAGCCTCATCATCTAACTCAACTATGGTTTCTATCATCTGAGATCTGTAATCTTGAGCCTGCTCTAGGAGATCTGCAGGTATATCTTCATAAGAAAACTTGGCACCAAGCTCTTCTCCACCCCAAACTATGGCTTTCATCCTAACAAGATCAATAACTCCCTTAAAGGAATCTTCTGCACCAATTGGTAGCTGAAGTACAAGTGGTTTGGCACCCAAATTTGTCACTATCATGTCTCTTGTTCGAAAAAAGTTCGCTCCAAGACGGTCCATTTTATTGACGAAACAAATTCGCGGGACTCCATATCTATCAGCTTGCCTCCACACAGTTTCTGATTGTGGCTCCACACCAGCAACACTGTCAAACAAGCATATAGCTCCATCCAGAACCCTAAGAGCACGCTCCACTTCTAAGGTGAAGTCAACGTGACCAGGAGTATCAATGATGTTGATCCTGTGATTATCCCAGAAAGTGGTGGTTGCAGCAGAAGTAATGGTAATCCCTCTTTCTTGTTCTTGTTCCATCCAGTCCATTGTTGCCGTTCCCTCATGCACCTCTCCAATTTTGTAGTTCCTTCCAGTATAGAAGAGAATCCGTTCAGTTGTAGTTGTCTTTCCAGCGTCTATGTGAGCCATGATACCAATGTTGCGATAATCCTTCAATGGAACAGCACGCTTCGCCTCTACAAACAAAGTTAAAAAAAGGGCATCTCATATACGAAAGCATAAAATGGATTTTAAGATTTTCACGTAATAAGTTTATTTAAAAGTATTGTATCTACCTATGTTTCAATGAACTTTGACAGTGTTTTATCTATTTAAGACCAAAGAAGGAAGAGATAGAGATACAAGAAATCTTCATTCGAACTAGTGATGAGAAACCTCACATGGGAAGATTCATTGACACGACTCATAATCATTTTCAAAAGGATGAAGCAAACTATGAACCATAAGATGGTGGTTAGATCGATCCAATTATCAGGTGTGTGTTCTACGAATGGATTTGGAACCCAAAGGAGTGCTTGTTGCAGTAAAGGTCAGACTTTGATGACGGAGGGAGGTTGAGGCTGAGGTATACGGTGTCTGCGGGTGCGTTTTGGGTGCTGTCAGCACGCATACGTAGCCTCAGTTTCTGTTTTTCTGGTTTGTCTGTAGCAGGTTTTTATGTTTTTATTCTGTCATGGGTTTCAGTTCTGCTGTTTGGGACAGTAAGGGGTTTTGGTGGTTTAGTTTTCCGGTATGTCGGAGACTATTGTATGTTCTTGCTGCCTTTGAGCTGTAGTGGGCCTTGCACACACTCTTGTTCTTAATAAATTTTGCTGAGTTCAAA
>Ga0315913_1008686_pt1 | contig 12011 bp, 3 predicted proteins | sample MpolsnodulesMG_FD_207736 | JGI IMG/M metagenome (GOLD analysis project Ga0315913, IMG submission 207736) | Medicago polymorpha root nodule microbial communities from Los Angeles, California, United States - small nodules | ecosystem: Host-associated > Plants > Roots > Nodule | place: USA... | reverse complement strand
GGTTTAATGGTTTTTTATGGACAATTATGGTGAATTTTGGAAAAGGAATGTCAAAGTTGACACTTGACTTGAAATATTTTTGAACCTTGGACATATTTTTTGTGACCTATTAGACATTGATACTATTATTTTTTTTGGACATTTTGGACAATTAGTAAAAACTAAAATAAAAGTGATTAAAGTAAAAGAAGAAAAATGACTAATTAAAAATAAAAATTAAAACTAAAATTAGGATTAAAAGAGAATTAATAAAAGATGGAATTTTAAAAGATAAAAGTAAATAAAAAAAATAAAGGTAAAGAGAGAAGAGGGTCCGAATCGGAACAAAGAATGAGGTATTTTAAAATACCTCTCTGCCGAATTTTTCACTGAAAAGTCAGAGAATATTCCGGATCAGAGAATGTATGAATGTAGGATGTTAGGTCAAAAATTGGGGTATGACACATGTATTAAAAAGTTTTACATTGTTGGTATATATAAATAAAATTCTTTTTCAGAAAATGTAAAACAATTGTCGATACATTTTTAAAAGGAAATTGATGTATGGTGCGAAAATACACCCGCGAAAAACGACGAAGAATGTGAATAGCTGTCAGTATTTGTGTGAATACCATTTTAACCTTCACCTATTTTCTTTATTACCACCTTACCCATGTTTGGTAAGTAGTTCCTAGTTTGTCAAATTTCGTTGGTGCGCACGTCGCACCGTATAGCAATACGCTTTTTAAAATCTAAAAGTATATTGTTGTTCTTTTAGTAATAATTGGTAATAAAATTTTATTTTAGGAAAAATTTAATTTGTTATTTAATAATGGCTTGACATAGACAACATGGAAATGTCAAAAATAAAGTTAACATTATATCAACTTTGAGTAGAACAAAAAGGGATAATTTTCTACAACGCTGTAAATTAAAATTCGAACTATTATGGTGATGGGTTATCTAATCTTCTTCTTGAGGGTATCATCAGACACGTTTGTTGACTGTCACAGCTATATCATGATGGAAGGGTCCTTGGAGATTAAAGGTGTTGTTATGGAAGATTGTTCACAATTGCTTCCTCACTTATGACAATCATGTTCATCAAAAAATGCGACAGATAAATATTTGTCCGGTGTGTGTTTTGAGGACTGCTCAAGGGCTTTTTGAGCTTTGGCTTGTTCTCTGCAGGTCTACATTTTTGTCAAATTAATGCATCTATTGTCCTCTTTTTGATGGTTGGTCGATTACCTATGTGGTGGCTCTGGATTGCATATGAAAGATTCGAAGTGAGAAGGTTTTCAACAATGTTAATTTGATTGAGAAAGCTTTGTTTATGGTGATTAACCATTAGTGAATTTTCATCATAAAGACTATGAGTATTAAGATCTTTGCAACAAATTTGTCTTGTGAAACATGACTTGATTTGGAGAACTTTGAGGGATTTTTTTATGTTATTTTAAATTTTGCTTTCTTTGTTTTGTGAAACATTACTAAAAAAACACCAACCCATCTTAGATTGGTCACTGGTCCTGGGCGCTGTCTAGGTTGGAAAATTCATAGAGCCACCGATAGGAGTAGGACCATGAAACAAAACTAATTGATTTATTTATTGGAATCTTATAGAACTCGATTTCAATTAAATAAATTGTAAATATCATGATGCAATAACGTCAAGTCGTTGTAGTATAGTGGTAAGTATTCCCGCCTGTCACGCGGGTGACCCGGGTTCGATCCCCGGCAACGGCGTTATTTCCCTTATTTTTTGCTCTAAAATATACATTCGCAAGTCAAAGTCACCGGGTTTAATGTCAATTGTACTATTTTAATCTAACGGTACAGAGAGTAGCAAGATGATTGCGAGCGCATGGATCCAGATTCCTAAATGTGATGACAACTGTTTCAATACTCATTTATATGCTTCATTTAATTTTACAAACTCATTTGGCCTTTTTTTTTTTTGAAAGAAATTTGGCCTTTTTTTTTTAATTGCTAAAAAAATAATAGTCATTCTTTTAAATCGGCTAAATACATAAATCATTCATAAATCGGACAAATATATAGATCATTCAAGATTGCAACACGTAGATTAATAGCGCTTACAACAACAATATGATAGTGCCTACAAATATAATTTTTTAACAAGCAAAAATATAAATGTTATTAAACAACCAAATGACGCCAATAGTGAGGCAAACATTTTTCGAAAAGCCCCACAACCTTTCAAACTAGATATATGATCCACAATATTTCCATGTGAAGTTGAACAAAATCCTAACCAACCGTAAATAATAGGCCGAATTCTACCAAAAAAAGTCGCAGTGGATAAATAACTGATTACTGTCTTCAAATAATCCGTAATTTGCCGAGCAAATATGATATATGTGAGCAATAATACGTCGTCTAACCAGATTACCCGTCTCTGTGAGAAATTCTTATAATGCCTACAAATATGACAAAATAAAAGCAACATGAATATTCATGATTCCATATCTGCAACATTGACACTCAAGTCTTCGTCAACTTTGTAATGAGTTCAAGTGATTATGTCAATTTTAACCAATAAACGCCATACTAAGATAAAAACACGAACAAATGCCGCTCAAAACAACAAACAAACACAATGTCGTACAAGACGACGAACAAACACAGCATCGTACCAAAAACAGTGTAAACTTAAAAAAAACACAAAAAAAGAAAAAGCAAATATAAATGAATAACCACTTATTTAATTAAAATGAGAGAAGAGAAACGATGTTGAGGGGTGATTTTTGGCCAAAAACACCCCCTACGATGAAAGAATGGAAGGAGAGAGAGTTGAGAGAAGGAGGGAGGCGGCTAACCCTAAATGAAAAGTCTATGGGCCTTATTCATTCATCTTCGAAGTTTTATTATTTCCACATATTCACTCGTAGCTCTAACTCACCGAGTCGATTGCCTCTGCATTTTTTCTCTCATTCGTGAATGTTTCGGTAACCACAACTTGCGTAATTTATGACGAACTTTTCTTCATAATTTTTTGGCTTGAATAAGTTCTAAGTCCTTGTAAATATATCAAATTTCGTCGTTAGTCTTCATAAAAAAGTAACATGTTTTAATCCCTAAAAAATTGTTTAGCATGAAGTTTTAATCATTGTTAAATTTAAATTTGGCTTTAAGTATCCTAAAACTTTTAATTTTTTGAGTAAATTTTTACAATAATGTCTATAACCTTATAAAAAGTTTTATCACAAAAAAATGATAATTTTCTTAACATGAAATGAAATAAATATTTTTTAAAACTTCCCAAAGTTCAAGATAAAATTAACGAAAACATGGATGTAGAAATCATATTTTGAGCTCATTTTTTCATAGATTTTTTTAATGTTATAAAAATGTCTAAAAAAATCATTAAAAAATTTAAAAGTTTAAGAGTAATTAAATAAATTTAAATTTAACAAAGACTAAAACTCTATGTTAAGTTTTTTTACAGGGACTAAAATGTCACTTTTTTTATGAGAACTAAAATGAAAATTAAATATATTTATAAAGACTAAAAACTTATTTGACCCAATTTTTTTCTTTTCAAAGTCTCATGTTTTAAATACTCAAGGCTTCGAAAGGGCTCATGAATAAAACCTGAGTTGGTGGTAGTTGCAATCACTCGAGGTCATGGGCCACGACAATGAGCATGACAAGAATATCTCTGCACCACGTTATCTCATGTATATACCATGACCTAGGTTAACCCTAAATGCATCCACTTTTTACCCCATAAACACTCATTCTCAAACCACGATCCTCACAAGAATACTCTATCACTCATATGGCCTAGTATTTTCCCTTATAAAAACTCATATGGCCCGGTATGTTGTGCCATATATCGACATTTTCATATGTTACACTTGCGATCAGATGACATACACTTGTTGTCTTGTAAAGAGTACCACTCTTTTTTACCACGGACAATCGTCGTCTTGCTCTTTGGAATATTCCAATCATTGTAGTCGAAGACTGTTGTGCAACCTTCACTAGCCAACTAGCCTACCAGGGTTAAATTCTTCGATAGATCGGGAACATGTCTGACATTTTTCATTCCCCATACATACACTCTCAAATCAATCTTTAATTTACATTTCATTCGTTTGTGACCGTCACTCCCACTCAAATGTAACTTCATCAGGATTGTCTTTGATAATGGAACCAAAGCTCTCATACTAGTTTTTAGTAAACTACGTTGAATATCCATTTACTCAAATTAGTGAAAGGTGATAGATGTGAAATAAAAAAAACACGAAGATTGATAACATAATTTAACTAAATATGCATCCGTCTACGAGTTGTTCCAGACTTGTTTATTAAAAATACAAGTTTACACGAGTCTTTATAAGCACTCACAGATCACAATCCCTCACTCTCAAAAACTCAATTACGCCCCACGGATTTCACTAACTAAATCTCTTTAGGTCACTTAACTTTCTCAAAGTTGTACTTATTTTTCTCAAAGTTGGAATGAATTAAACCTTTATATATCACCTTTATTTATAGGTGATTATCTTTCTTTACTTCATGATCAAGTTTCCTTGCTTCACGAGTAAAGTATCTTCGTGACCGGGTGATTTTGGTGGGTAAGAAACTCCCTTCTCTTTGCTTATTGGCTTATAAGTAAACCTCATGGTTAAGCTTCCATCCTTGGTGACCATGTTTCCTATCTCGGTGGCTATGTTTACTTGGTTACCAAGTAAACTTGGCCAACACTTTCGTTTTGAAAATAAGCCATTAAAGGATTCCCATCACGAATATTATGTTTACCAAGACAAATCTTTTACGTTAACGACAATTCCTCTCCCGTATGTTGGGTTCGTCATAATTTATTTTAGATCAAGTTGAATGGGGATGTTACATTGTTTGGCGGTGTTGTCGCGATTGTGATTATAATGAAAGAATACTATTTGGTTCTTATGACCTTATAATATTAGAGCATATACTATAACAGTGATCGGACATTGAGCTATTTTGGAGGGCTCAAAGGTCTGTGTTCGTTGAAGTTTGTTTTTATCCATTGATACTGATTCAAACTTCCTAGTGATGATGTGTCTCGTTGGTGTCTCAAACTTCCTAAACAGCTACACCATTATTACACAATGAGGCATATTTTTTGGTGAGGCCAAGCAAGCAGCAATTTCTCTTGCAATGTGCATGGTTCTATTTTTGGAGAACTCTTGAGTTTGTTTTCCTTTCTTAGAGCCGTTTGGTAACGTTATTGTCTCAAAATCTTACCACATTTTTTCAGATGCAAAGATAAGCAACATTTAAGCAGCTTATAATTTAAAGTGTATCATATTTTCTAAAGAGAGCCAAAATAGCAAACACACTTTGTAAAAAAACAAAATAAAATAGCAGTAGCACTAGTATACTCTAGGCTGGGCTTGGCCGTTGCCCAGGTTGAGAAATTCATAGCGCAAAGCCAGTAGGACCATCATAAGTATGTTTAATAATATAGACATCATCCATCTCTAATATCAATCAAGTCGTTGTAGTATAGTGGTAAGTATTCCCGCCTGTCACGCGGGTGACCCGGGTTCGATCCCCGGCAGCGGCGTTATTTTTTTATTTTTGCAAATTCGCAGGTCAAAGTCACGGGTTAAAGATTCCCTGCGGTTGGAAAGATATGCAGTAAAGTGATTACAACCGTCCGATCTTAACCTTAACGGATCACTCCCGTTATGCCCCATATTTCTCATTTAATTTAATTTACAAAATAAAAACATCAATCGTATGATTCTAATTCAGCGGTAAGGATTACATGAACGCATGAAATAGTAGGTGAATGCGAACACAGGGATCCAGATTCCAAAATGACGAGTACTGATTCATATGCTTCATTTAATTTTACAAACTCACTTTGTCCATATTCATTTCTGAAATTTTTCACATTTCCACAGACTCACTCGTAGCTCCAACTCACTGAGTCAGTCATGTTTCCACCACCACCAAGTAACAGCAACAACCAGGTCAATTTCTCTCTGCATTTTTCCCTCTTCTAATCGTTTGCTTTGTTTTCATCACACCAATGTTCTCTAACCATAGCCTTCGTGATTTACTGAGTTTTTCTTCATTATTTTTTTTGGGTTCAAAATCTCTTGCAATTATCAATCGGAGAGTTGTTATGGAATAGCGATTTTAATTACTCCGTTGTATTTTTAATTTAGGGTCTGTAGCTGTTTTTTGAACATGAAAAAAGAAAATTAAATTCACACATATAACCTACATTCTTTTTAATTTCACTCGCATTGGAGTTACTATGTGATATTGCATGTTCGAGAGAGCTCTTTTATGATAGAAATTTGGTTTGCAGTCTTTTTTTAGTACGCATTAGAACTGTGGGAACACCACGAACTGGGTTGAGTCTAACAGAAGGGGCTAGACTCTCACAACGTGATGAAATTAGGGGAAACTAAAAAATACTGCTGAAAAAGTATTATATTATTATTATTATTATTATTATTATTATTATTAATATAATATAATATGCTACCTAAGATGCATACATCTGTGTGTTAGCAAGTAAAATTAACAAAAGTTTTAGAAAATGTAAATGTTTTCGCAAAGTAAAGTTAGCCTAATTTCTCTTCCTTTCCCTTTCTTCAAAATTTGACATGGTTTTCATGGAAGCAATTAACTTTTAAAATGAAAAAGAAATAGTGAAATGAAGGATAAAGTGAATAAGAAATTTATGCACACACCAATAGTATGATTCTATGTGTTAAAACATCTCAATCCCTCTTTAATTAAAGACTGGATAATGATCATTCATTTGGGGATGGACATGTATCTTGGGAAATCTACCTGCTGAAGTAGTGCCTAGTAATTATTTTTCATGCGTGCAAGCATTAGCTGTATTTATTATGTGTGTGAATAAGTTATTCTTGTGCAGCATTTGGTTTATTCAAAGCCATTATCTGTCCAAGGGTCTTCGGCTTTGGTGCCAGTGGAATTGAATGAAAACTTCACGGACACAAAAGACAATGTGAAAAATGGAGAATTTACAAAAGCAGATATGATCATCCGACAGTCCCAGGTTGCTTATATTTGATGTTTTTATAAACAGAAAATGTTGTTTTTGTGAACTGTGTGTGTATAGTATATAGACATTTTGTTTTATTAAGTTTCTGGATTTCAAATGAATGATGATGATTTGTACAATATTAACTTCCACCTAAATAATATCTGAAGAAACTACAAGATGATCTACGTTCGCTTGGGATGAAAATTAAGCAGCATGAGGACAAAATGAGTCTTTTGACAACTGAAAAAAGCCAATTAGATGACGCCATTCTTCATTTGCAAGGTAAATTTGTTTGTACTTTTTAAGATGACTTTTCTTCTTTGTTCGGTAAGTAGATAAGAAGCTACTTATCATGAAAAGTATTGACAATCCGATTCTGTAGAGTTCATTCACTGAATCAATGGTTTAAGCTTTCTTGATTCTGAAGGTTGCACGACTATTATCGGTTTATCGAAACATAAATCCTTTGATTATGAAGCTTATGCGGTGTTGAGATCCCCCATCAGCAAGAGATTGAATAGTTCTTACAAGACTGGGCCAATCCTCACCACTTGAGTTAGCTGTGGAGGTTGAGATTGGCTGACCCCAAGTTTTTAGATGGGGCATTGTTATTATGTTTCCGTATGTATAGGCTGAAAAGGGAAGTGCATATCTGAAGTGTTAACTATCACCTATTAAGGATGCAATAAACTTCAAATTGCCGCTCTTCATTTTTTTAAGGAAATGATATTTTGTTCATTTCGTTCTGTAATATTTCTCTATCAACAAACGTAGGTGTCTTATATGCTTTTCCTTTCTTATTCATAGTTGCTATTGGGAAATCAAAGTCTTCAAGTACAGCCAAGATTGGTAATGCGGACGATCTCCACATTACAACTGAGGAGGAGGTAAATAAACAGATATTGCAGCATGAAAAATCTGCTGCTGGTATTTTGTGCCAGGTGAAGACTCATCATGGAGCACAGGCTTCTCTTCTTGCACTAACACAGGATGTTGTTGGTGTTGTTGCTATGCTAGGAAAAGTTGAGGATGACAATCTTAGCAGGTACTTTCTGTATAGATTATTTTCTTTTTGGCTTACGAAATCCTGCACTTATTTCACAGTCTTGTAATAGGTACTTTGTTTCTTCGGTCTCTGTCACGTTATCTCTAAGCAAGATGCAAAATGATTTATTTTTTTGCTTTGTTAATATCTATGAACTGTAAGTATACATACCGATAGTTTCACTCGACTTATTTGGAATGCAGACTTTTCTCGGAGTATCTTGGAGTGGAGACTATGTTGGCAATTGTTTGTAGAACTTATGAAGGAGTTAAAGCTCTTGAAATGTATGATAAGGAAGGCAGTATAAATAAAAGCTGTGGCCTTCACGGGCTAGGTGCCTCTATTGGAAGGCCTTTGGATGGTCGATTTCTAGTGATATGTCTTGAATCTCTAAGGCATGAATACAAGAATCATGTTTTTGTCTTTTAATTGTGGTTGTGGATAAATCAGTGTTTTTAAACTTTTTTCCTCTTTTGTTTTAGGCCTTATGCTGGTAAATATGTGGTTGATGACTCACAACGAAAGTTGGACATCTTAAATCCAAGATTGCCCAATGGGGAGTGTCCGGCTGGATTTATTGGGTTTGCTGTGAATATGATTAACATAGACAGCCGGAACCTATTTTGTCTAACGCCAAGTGGTTATGGCCTCAGAGAAACTTTGTTTTATAATCTCTTTTCTCGTCTACAAGTATATAAGACAAGGGCTGAAATGATACGAGCACTTCCTTGCATAAGTGATGGAGCTCTTTCTTTAGATGGAGGAATGATTAGGAGATGTGGTGTATTTTCCTTGGGCAATAGGTAAGAATATGAAAAGTCGATTTATTTATAAATTATTTATTAACTAATTTTTAGTATCTTCTGATAATTATGACAGGTTGAAAACTTTGCCCATCCTGGGATAGGAAATAACATTTGTGTTTCTATTTTACAAGAAAGCTAGAAAAGATAAATGGGAAAATATTTTTTCTTGAAACTGTATAATGTAGAGATATTTTCATTAATCTTTCAAGAAGTGGTTTAGCTAGATTAACTGCAGTTTACTGGAACAATGCTATCCTAACAGGGTCTGACAATGCCAATTATTTTAATCTTTTACTACATTTATAATGTGTATTGCAACTCGTACCATATGAATTATGTAAGTTTGATATGTTGTACAAAATGACACCTCAATGAATAATAATCGAAACTTCTGAAATAAAATATTTTGTAGGTTTTTGACTCGATATATATATATATATATATAGTGTTTAAAAATCCTTTAAGAAAATATAAGCTTCATTTTAGAAACATCAAATTGCTGTTTGTTGTAAACTGAAAAAACTGTTGGGGTCTGCAGGGAAGCTGTTGATGTGAGATTCCCCAGACCAGAAAGACCATTGGGGCTTGATCAGCACATTGAAATGGAGAGGCAAATGATGAATACCCAATGGAAGAAGGACAAAGTTTTTGACGATTTAAAAAGAGAAAAGACAATGTTGGACATGGCAAAGTTCAGTTTCAATAAGAAGAAGAGTGACTTTCTTAAGTATTTGGCTTCAAGTTCATCATACGCAACTCAGGTAATCTTTCTGGATATTCGAATTTTAAGCCTAGGTGGTTTATAAGACATTGGGCGTAGTTTGATATAGTTTGTTGTTTATTTCATGTTTCAACCTTATCCCAGTCATTTTGACTGTGTTAGAGCAGTTTACATTGAAATGACTTCTAATAGTTTAGGAATTTATTCTACTATTGAGAGCACTGAAAATCCTTTTTCTCTGTGGTAGCTTTGTTTTGTGCTAATTATATTTGAAATTATTACCAAACTCAGCAATGGGTATTCACTATTGATTATCAACAATTGAATTTCTGACTGATGCATGCTTATTACATTGGGCCCGTTTGTTATCGCTTTTTTCAAAATAGATTTTTGTAGTGTATTATGTTTTTGTTATAATTTTTTTAACAAATAAATTTTCAAGGAAAGCTTCAAATGAAAAGTCCGTTTGAATAGCTTATCTTTAAAATGTCATTCTAAGCATTTCATCATTTTGTTAAAAAAAAAATTTGGATACTAAATTTTGAAAAAATCTCTAAAAAAAAAGCTATTTCAAATAGCTTTTCATAAAAATCATTTTTGAAAAAATATTTAATTTTTACTATGTAAAATCTCGAAGAATGAATATTTAAGTTAGTGAATGTTAAAATCTCTTTTTTAACTTATACTAAATGAGTTTGAAATAACTTCAACTATTTTTGACTAAATTTCCAAAAAAATCCATTTTTAGAAATACAAAGAAAAATCCATTTTTTAAGAATCTAAAACAAACAGGAAACTGCAAACTTATGCAAACATCTAGTTCATATAGTCGTTTCAAATGAGTGGAGCTTTCCAATAAGATTGCTTCCGATTGTGATATAATGGCACAATCACCATTGCTAAATGATTGATTAAAGCTTTCCAGTAAATCTTGAATTATGATATAATTCACCATTGCTGATTTTTTTTTTAATCTAATGACACTATCAGGTTCAGACTGCTCCTTACCTACATCAATGATGAAATTAAGGCCGATGCAAAGCTATGAAGAACATAGCCTGTGGCTAACAACTTATTTATGTTATTGAGCATATAGCGCATATCCATTTTGTAGACTGACTCTGGAAGGAGAATGTTCTCATTCTAATGAAGGTCAAAAAAAGGTAGTACATTGTTTTTCAAAACTAGAGTCCTTTCTTCAGTTAAGGCTTCCTTTTTTTTTCTTCTTCAAGGTCTGTTGCAAAGAAAAACCAGATTAGCCTTCAAGACACTTATATGAGCTATATCCAATGGTATGCATGATTACCCCTTCCCCAGAAGACTTAAAGGGTGGCACAACCGTTTTCTTGGTTCCCTGTACATGAATTAGCTCGTTAATGTTGTAGATCTTTGTCAAGCCTTTTTTTCTGCTTGTAGCTCTATAATTTCATTTGACCTTGGCTCTTCGTAGAAATTCAGTTATTCTTCTATACAGTTTTTGGAGGACAATCGTCTTTATCTTTCTTGCAGAGATTAGGTTGATAGTTTTATGAAGGCTGAATCATTTGAAATGGGAAAAAAAATCTTTATAGAATGTTAGATTGGATATCATTGATTTGATAAAAATGGGTAATTTAATTTACCAAAAAAAGCAGAGGGTGAGTCTTTTTTTCCTTATTTCTTCGGTTCCCATAGTTAAATGATCATGATAATCTGGAGATAAATAAAGCAGCAGATCTTTTTTCTTTTTTTGATGAAGAGCGGAAAGCCCTAGAAAAACGCAGAATGTGAAAACTCCAAAGATACAAAACTTCAGGGCTACACCAAAGCATGTGAAACTCTCTTCCAAAAGAAGACCTCCATTGTTTTCACCAAAAACATAATACCAGTGCTCAGCCTCCCTCTGGCGAGACAAACGACACACTTCAGAAAAACATTGTAGCAAGAAGGGTATATATTTCTTGAATGCTCTTCTTTAGGATGCAAGACTTCCTGCATACACAGCTATGGACCTATGTTTCACATCAACAACTTATCTATGTACTACTCCAACTGTGACATTTATCTCACGACTCAAGTATTGTTGAAAACAAGATCGTTTCCCCTTCACCAAAGTTGGTTCAGAGATAATTCTAACGTAATATTCCAATGATTATTATGTGCACTAACCTTCGATACATTGATGGATAGCTAAGAAGCTTTACCTCCGTTAACAAATATAGATAGCTTTACCTCCACAAAAACATAGATTAATTAAGGACTTTCATAAAAAATAAAAGATGCTGTATGAATCAATATAAAAACGAAAGTATACTTGATTTATAGAGTATTATGAGTGTAAGACTATTGAGAGTTAAAGAACATTCCTCTTTTGGTGGTTTTTTTTCTTCTGCTTCTAGTAAATTTCCCAAATGAAAATAATTTTAACCAGTT
>Ga0315913_1008685_pt1 | contig 12012 bp, 6 predicted proteins | sample MpolsnodulesMG_FD_207736 | JGI IMG/M metagenome (GOLD analysis project Ga0315913, IMG submission 207736) | Medicago polymorpha root nodule microbial communities from Los Angeles, California, United States - small nodules | ecosystem: Host-associated > Plants > Roots > Nodule | place: USA... | reverse complement strand
CTTTACAACTTGTTATGGCTTCTTCATCCTCCATTTTTGATTGGAAACAACCCATTTTTTTTCTTCTTGTTTTTTGGATTTGTTTTATATATTGTTGAATATTGAAGGCTAGTGATTAAGGTGTGTAATAGTGTGGAAAGGTTGAAAAGCTTCAGTGTCAAGGCAATGAAACGATGCCGTTTTAGTGGAGAATGTTATTGCTTGGAAAGGGAGAGAGAATATGAACTTTCTAGGTGTATCAAAGTAGAAAAGCAAAGTTGTAAAGCATGGATTCCAACTACGTCGACGTTAAGGTAACAACACGATGCCGTTTTGGAATATTAGATTTATACAAGTTTGCTTTTTTAGTTAACTAGAGTATATATAATAAAAATAAAAAAATTAGTTTGAGTATTCAAAATCTTCCGAGTAGCACTTGGATGACATCATGGTTGGTGATATTGGTAACATTGGTCGACCACAATGTCATAAGTGACTTTTTTTCTTTCACAAAGTTTTTTTATTTTGTTGTACACTTGTGACATTATGGTTGACCAATGTCATTCAGTTACTATTCCGTGATGAAATATAAAAAGGGAATGAAATCCCTAATTGCACTAGAAAAAGTGTGCGTGAGATGCAATTGGCAACCACACATAAGAATTATTTAGATTTAGATAATTTTTCTGAGTAGGTGTGTCTTCTTTTTGTGTAGTTTAGATTTAAAAAATTGACAAAAATAAATGATATTTGTTCATCTAAATTGACAGAGTTCATCGATACAATATAAATTCAAAGTCGATAAAAATAAAAAATAGATAAATTTGGAACAAACTCACGGTATCCATATTAATCATAAAACGATATAGTACATATGCTTACAAATATGACAATATTCAAGCCGGTGAAATACTTATGTTTTCGGATGTACAACGTTGATGACGCAAAATTCATTAATTGAATCAGCACTTGATCATTGATTGTTATAACACATGACATACATGGAAGGAATGAACTAGAGAAAAGCTATAAAACATAACTCTACTTCATTCACTTTTCAAGCAGGAAAAGTTAAGGTAGTTTTTTACAAAACCACTAAGAAAAAAATTGATAGTTGTCTCCTATTGTTTCTTAAACGTGCTTGTAAAAAAGGGTTGCAAGTAGATTTGCAAGATGTTTTTAAATGGTTAACATTTGACAACACATGTTCTAGTCGTTTTAGGATTTGATCCCAAGTGTCTTTCTATTGAACTTCCTAAAGTTATATGCGAGAGAACATTTTCTCAAGGAAAACAAACAATATTATATAGACATTACAAGTCTAGATTCTTGTGGAAGGTGCAGAAATGGCTTCAAATTGGTGAAGAGAAAAAGTATACAGAGAATCAAAAAATTCTTGATCAAGCGTTATATGAAAAAACCAAATCCAAAAGAAAAATACAAGGTCAACAACAATTTGACTTGATAAATGCCCTTCTGAATGAAATGGGAGATGGAAAAATTCCAATAGATGACAAATACAATGATAGTGTATTCTCTATATTCAATTGGAAGAGTTGAGGAAATTTGGGGAGAAGATTGCTTCGAGTTTAAACTAGAGAGGTGGATTTCTAAGAAAGGAGAAATAATTCATGTACCTTCTTACAAGTTTATTGCTTTCAAAATGCTGGACCAAGGAGTTGTTTGGGTAAGGATATGAGCTTCATTGAGATGAAAATGGTTGTTTTAGCAATATTGTTGAATTATCACATTCATGTGGTTGAAGGTCATCCCATAAAGCCAAGTATTTCTTTAATCCTACACATGAAACATGGCTTGAAGGTTATGGTGAAAAGAAGAAGTATTTGAGGATCAAAGGAGATCTTTTGAAAATAACTAATATGTGTTCAGAAACTACATGCAATGAAGTCTATGTTTTTTCATGTTTGTTTTTGTTTTTCCAATAAAACGGTGTTATTGTTTATATTTATCTTATAATGTTGAACAAGTTTTCATGTAGTCTATACTTTACGTTCAAGTCAAACGAGAATCAACGTATAATAACTAGACTCCTGCTTTTTCGAGTTTATTGATTTTTTTGCATATCCTATATAGTTCGGATTATATAATTTGAACGATATAAACATTCTATAAAAATCTCCTTAGAATATGAAAAATGGCGCACGAGAAACTTAGAGTGAGAAAGGTAATGACCTAATAATTAATCTAATATGGCCTGAAATTCATATATATTAGTCTAACATCTAATAATTAAGTCCATGCACCACTAGGGTGTATAATAATTAATCTAACATCATTACATTTACAAATTTACGACAATGTGTCTTTAAATCCTAACTTTCTATGATCTTCCAGTGAAAGATTTAAGACGAGCAATAAAATCATCATAATCAGGTAGAGTAGAAGGCACACGCCATGCACCACCCCACATTTGTGCATACCCTTTTGTTTCCACTGATGTTGTTGGTTTCATTCCACTTGAATCAATATGTTTCTCTAATGGTTCAGAATCTGATGTTTTGTTGGAATTTATTTCACCTTTGTTATTAGTTTTTTGTGGTTTGAGGTAAGGGGGTGGAATTAGCAAAAAGGAATTTGGTTTCTTGATTTCTTCAACTTCTTCATTTTCAGATATGCTTCCAAATGAACTTGAACTTGCTTTTCTTCCATGATGATGGGATGGTGATGTGTCTGTGCTTGTTGTTTCATCATCACTACTATTGTATTGGTGCCTTGTCTCATTTTCTTTGGATGTATTCAAGTCACTTTCATTTTTGTGTTCTCCTCCTCCACTTCCACCAGATTGTGTCCCCTATTATTGATCAGTTTATGTATTATTAACACTAATAGTTGTGTTATAGCATGAACTTGATACTGATTAATGAATAAATTATCATTCACAATTTAAGTATGACTTATATATTGTTTTGGCGCCTCCCTTTTGTCTCATTCACAATTCTAGTTTATGTATTTTGAGGTTGAATTTTGATAATGCGACTATTCAATTGATGATGTGATATTGTCCAAGTGGATTCTCACTTAACAACTAATTTCTATTTCATAAAAATATATATTAATCTATATCACAAAAACAACTAGATTTGATGCAAGAGATTGTTTGGGCGAATTCTCGATTAGCAACTTATTTCTATGTAATCAATTCAATTATTATGTAATTATCTCACTTGTCACGTTGTAAAAATCGGCCACAAATGTATAGGTGGAGAAAATGTTGGATATTCAAAAGTTGGGATACCAAAATTGTGAATGAGGTAAAATAAGGAAACTAAAACTATACATAAACCTATTGAAATTTATCAAATTTCAAAATGATCTCAAAAATTAAAATCTACAATCACATTAGTCTTTACAAGATAATTTCTAGGACTAATATGATTGGTTATTCCAATTTCATGAACCATTTTATAATTTTGTTAATTTCAAGAACCAATTTTTTTCACTCCTGCTATATTATCAAGGACCAAAGTTGGTGAATCACTCAATTATCAAATTCTAATTCATATTTTTAATAAAAACAAATGCCCCATTTGCTTGGATATAAAATTAGTCACAATGTGAAAATTTACTTACTTCATATAATGATGGGTGTGTATAAAGTATTTTCTTCAAAGTCTTCCCATCCCATTCTATAGAGAACTCTTGTGCAATATCATATAATAACCTTATCTTCATTTCTCTTGTAGGAGAATGTCTCAACTTCTCAACAAACTAAGGAATAACAATTATTTAAGTAATCCTTAATAACAATAATAAATATGCTCAAGACAAATATTAATAATTGAAAAGATTTTTTTGAGTATACTCTAAATGGGTGGATCATTGTTTTTACCTCTTTATTTATGTATGGTTCAAGAGAATTCCCATATTTTTCTGTAAACAAAGTTCTAAGGTCACGCAATTCTGGTAGATCAGAAATTCTTGCTGCAGCATACATCAATGATGGTATAGCTTCCTTGCATTCCTCAGGGCATTCACTATATAAGAAATTAGTTCATGTTATATAAATAACAAGAGGTATAAATTTTGAGTTGCAATTCAAAACAAAGAAAATCATGCTATTTTTTCATGTTTGATAATTGATACATAATTTAGTGCATATACATATAAAGAAAAGCACACCTCTGCTTAATTAACTCTTCAAGATGATCTGATATGCATCCAATAAACTTTTCAATGAATTCATAGCAGGATAATATTTTTTCCTCAAACAGAAGCCCTTCAGTCTGCTTCAAATGCAAAGAGCAATTATGTCTTCAAATACAAATATAGCATCGACACTTCATATTAAATACGTATCACGTGTCTGACAAGTGTTCCAACACCGACATGACCCAGCTACATGTAATTATTACATGCAATCACTTATGTTTACTTCAATTATTACTGATTTCTACGTGTCAGTATCAGTGTCGTGTTTAATGTTTGTGCTAATGTATAATTTATTGTCATGTGCATAATATGAATCAATACAGCAATACTTGTATGCAAAATTTAATGGTGAAAAGAGAATATTACCCTTTTATATGCATCATAATCATGTCCACTCCTAAGAAGCTCAGCAATGTCATTCTTCGTAAACTTCTGAATAGCTCTTCTCTTCTTCTCGATCGTCTCTAACCGTGTCTTGATACACTTTATGTATGATATACTGTTTTTTTTTTCAAAGCCAAATCCAAAACATAAATTAGAATAAACAAACACCATCTTAAGTTTTTTTTTCTTCAAAAGAAAGACAGAGAATTAAAAATCACAATTTTAGTTACTGGTTAGTGTTGTATTGTACCATTTTGAATAGAACTTAGGCTTCAATAACCATCGAAACATTTGAATCATATAATATATGAGGAGACCCTATTGGCTAAAAAGGGAAATGTCTTTTCTTGTTGATGTTGGATATTAAAGAGGATATGTTGTAGTAAATTAAATATAGATGTAGTGTATTTAGAATGATTGAACATAAAGTTAAAGATAAGAATAAGCATTTAGGAGACCTCAAAGAAAAGAAATGAAGCTCTCATGAAGAGAAAACCTCAAAACTCCATAGAGAAGAAAAAAAATGTAAAATAAAAATTGTATAATATAATACTTTTTTGGTGTCTAAATTTGTGTCCAAATATATTTTCTCAAAACCTAAATGTTTTTGTTATTTCAAGTTGTTTGACACATTGAACTTGATTTATGGTTGTCTCCAATGACGGAAACAGAAAGGAATGTATAATAAACTAAGAGAAAGAAAAAAAAGTGTCACAAGCAATGACAAAAGTATGTCATGTTTTGCGTGAACTTGAGGCAGAAAATGTTGGCAAATGCATGCAGGTAGTGCATATTCATTCATTGAATCAAATATTCTTCATTTCTTCTTCAATACAATACAATATAATACAATTTTTAGAAAGTAAAATGAGAAATTGCGTTGTAGAGAGATCAAAAGAAGAGCAAAATTGCATGGTGACTTGATGAGAAAAATGTTTGGTTCATGGCCCTTGACTTGCACTTGCTTTATTCTTAAACTATACTATATGATATATATGTGTATATTCCTTTTTTAATGTTCACTTGATCACTTTGCTTAGTTGCCAAGTATCCTCTGGCTGCTGTATATATAGTCATAGGCCCATAATCAATGCAAAATTCTAAGGGATTTACTTTTCCCACCCAATAGGTTTCCTCGTGCGCCCTATTTTTTTTAAAAATGCCCTTGAGTTTCCTAATTTTATAATCCGAAATGATGTTTTCTTTTGTTATAGGGTGAAAAAATGAGTAACGGGTTTTTCCAAATTTTGTAATCCGGAAACTTTAAAAAATAGGGCGCATTACATGATGTTTCCGGATTACATAATCCAGAAACCCCCTAAACACCCTTTTTCAAGGTAAAACAGTTCGGATGGATTATATAATCCGAACTGTATCAACACAAATTTTAAACAAGTTTGTAACATGGATAGTCATTTTAGGGACAATATTAATCTTCCTAACTCTGATCCTTCTGTTTTGGGTCATTGTTACTTGTTCTTAGTAAAAAATAGGGTTTTCGGGCAACTTGATCGGATTGCTCCGAAACTTCCCCAGAAAATCAGAAAAAATTCAAGGACCATGACTCCCTTAGAAGGGACTTCTTATGGGATTCCGCCCCTCAAAATCCAAAATTCCATCGTTTAGACCCATTTTCATTTTTTTTCATTTTTCATATTCTCAGAAAAATCCGAAAAAATTTGCATTAGTTTTATTTGATTTTTAGAATTTTTTGGTGCTATTTTAATATTTTTATGATTTTATTTGACAGGTTTTTATCATTTTTTTTACTTAGTTTTTTTTTTGTTTTTAAAAGCAAAACTCAAAACTGCTGAAATATGAGAGAGTCTGATGGCTGATTATACATAAAAATTGTCCATATTATAAAATCCAAAATAGTAAACATGAATCCGGATTTTAAAATCCGGAATACACAAAGGTATTTTTGGAAATTTTACAGAGTGCGGGAGAATGTCATAGGGTGGGAAAAGTAATTCCCAAATTCTAAAGCCTGTGAACTTTTGGGCATGATTAAGGTAGCTTGTCCTACGGTAAAGTGTTTAGGTGGACATACTAAATATTGTCTTAGAAAATGCGTGACACAACTCACAAGTACATGAATAACATAACAATCTTGTGCCAATAAATTAAAGCAATCTTGTGCCAACAAAACAACTATTCTTGTCAGAATACTTCAGCTGTAACTGCGTGTTATTCTATGGAAAATTAACAATCAAATGTAAGATAAGAAACAAAAATGATTAACCAAAAACATTATGAAGCATGCATTTCTTAATTACGGGGTTAATTTAGTAAAACTATTATATTCAATAGCCAATTTATTATAATTTTTCTTAAACTTACACTTGTGGTCCTCCTATTTAAAAAAAATGAAGTTTTGGTCCCCCGTTTTGAAAATACTCTTTTCGGTCCTTTAAAATTTACTTTTTATGAATTTACATAATCATCTTTTTATTAGACATTTTTGTTCATTAATGATGTAGTCGCGTTTATTTGAATTGTATTTTGTTTCTAACATGGATATTCAGTGTGACCATATAGTCTCTCTCAATGGGATGGGGTGGACAATGAGGAACTAAAAAAACTGATTCTTAAAAAGGGACTAGAACTTAACTTTCATTTTAAATAAGAAGATTAAAACTACATTTAAGCGTTTTTCTTAATATGTGGATAGAAATTTATGCAGGGGCTGGGGTTCGAACCCCAGATACCCCACTTCTCCACAATATAATTATGTGAGCTCTAGCCAATAGGGGCTACTTGACCAAAAAAAAAAAAAAAAATTTAAACGTCCATTTTTTGTTGATGAGTCAAATGCATTATAACAAAAGTGCAAAGATACTCTAATCCATTTACAAACAAGACTCAAACTCTAAGCATACACGCTACATGATAAATAAACCAATTAGCAAACATTCAATCACAGCCATGATACTGCTCATTACCCAAATACTCCTTGTAGTTGCTAGCAAGATCAGAATTTTCACCCTCATAACTTTTTACCTTTTTACCTTTGGTCAATTTGCTGAACTGTAACAGATGTATCATACTATCATTTTCACTTAATTTCTCTACTAGCATTTCTCATACTCATATCATGGTAAACTTGTTAAATTGTAAAGTGTGGTAATAGTAATTAGTGATTTTGAGACTTTTACAAATCATGAATTCATTTACAGTTGTGTATATTTTTGTAATAAGCATGACTCATGTTTATTGGAGATAACAAAAAAATAATTCATCCCAGTTCACCTTAATTTTTTGGCAGTCTTTTTTTTTTTTTTTTGAAATAGTTAATATTATTAACACAAGCCGGCGTAAGAAGCACCGAGCAAGGTAAGAGGAAAGCAATTACAAGGTGCCGAATATATGCGAAACACCAAATCAAAATACATTCCGTATATATATGGAACCTAAACCCACAAGAAAAAAGGCACCAAAAACCACTGCTAACCCACCAAAAACACACCAGCAGTCTTTTTTTTGGCAGTCTTAATTATATTGTTATGTGGTATTAATTGATTTTCAAACTATAAAATAATTCAGAAGCTAAAATAAGTTGCATCGATCGATATATATATCTAAGGTACACTACTAGTTGTAAATGTATTGAAAACATCAACCCCCGAATACGTTCGAAACATGTAATTCCAATTCAAAAATATTATAAAATCTTCACACAAAAAAAGTACATCCATCGTTGATGAAAACCACAATGCATGTGGAATAATAATTAGTAACATCAAGAGGAAAATAAAATCAAAAATCATGATGTGGTGGGAACAAAAATAAAATGTGTCTCAAAAAGTACATGCCTAAATTGATGCTCCCTTCAATTTTCACATAATTTGGTACCTCATGTCCTACTAATTACCAGACACACTTCAACATTGTAATGAGAACATGGAAAAAATAGTTTTCTTGGTGAAGATATTCACTTCGCACTAATCTCTCCAAATTAAGATTTCTAGGAAGCAAATTGGCGTAATAGAGAATTGTTGTCAGAGTGGAAGTAGGTTCACACACTAGTGCCCTTGCCAGCTTCACCAATGAACCAAACATTAGGGGCATTAAGACCTGCAAAAAGAAAATGCAAAAGCAAATCACATCAAATTCTAATTAATCACTTAAAGGTCTGGCGGCACAGCTTGTTCCCCGCTTGCCTTCTATTCAAATGTAAATAATGGTTTATTAAATTATTACAATAGCAAAAAAAATGTTTATTAAAGGTCAATTTTCCGTGTCTGTGAGCTTTTTTCAATTGTTAGGGGTGGAGTTTGACCCCAGATTTTCCTACTTATGACATAAGTGTTGAATTTATAACCAATAGATTACTTGACCTAAAAGAAATATAAAGTCAATTGTTTGTTACCTATAAAAAGAATGTAGAAAAAGAGGGAGTTAGCATACTTACCATGGTTATAAGCGTTGTCGGTAGAGAAGAAGAGAAATAACAAAAGCGGGTTAGGGTTTCAAAAGGATGCAAATTACCGAATACTATACTAACTTGACACAAGATTAAATACTAATATCTGACTTGAAGCAGAAAACTTTGACACAAAACATAAAATTTTAATCCCTGACTTGTTGCAAAAGAAATATATTAATCTCTATTTAAAGAGATACATAAATTCAATCATAAATCAAGAACAAATCATAAATTCAATCATAAATAAAGAACAAATCATAATAAAAATAAACAATATAAAATCTACTCCCAACTTCTCAAAAAAAAAAAAAAATTTAAAAAAAAAAGTACTCTCAAGTGATATTCTAAGATACTATTTTTATTTAATACAGATAGCGAGATACTCTCTTTTATTTGTGGTGATTAATAGAGATACGCTAATATAATGTAAAAGATATACCAAAAAAAAAAAATTCGAATGATGAGTGAAATTCCTACGGAGAAATTCTGAGCCAACATTCACCAAATAATTATTTGTTGGGCAAGGCAATCAAATAATACCCACTTATAATCATTACCCTGCAAGTCGTTTTGGGATCTGGGAGTGTGCTCCTCCTTGAGGTCTCAGGTTCGATTCTCTCCGGTGACAATTTAGGTGGGTTAATTTAACTTCTTCAAAAAAAAAAAAAAACTTTAGTATATCCCCTCAAAAAACGAAAAAAAAAATTAGTATATATCGCATGTTCTTTATTTCACATTTTTTTTATTGAATGGTGACGGTGACTAAATATTCTTAATAGTTTCCCAAAAAAAATAATATTCTTAATAGAGTGCATAACCATTCGATGGAGTCAAAATTAGAATTTCACTCTCTTGTTGGTAGATTAACCGAGAAAGATAGTGAGATTGTTGCTGACGGAATATGGTGAAACCTACAAATATCCTAATAAATTTGAAAGATAAAATAATATTTGACAAATATATAACAAGTTTATAATGCACGTTAAAGATACAAAAAGTCCATCATAAATGAAAGACCGAAGATGAAAAACTGTTTAAATGTTTGGAAGATCACGAATATGCTTACAAGTTTAGAATTGTATGTGAGTCTACAACTTTATACAAGATATATTATGGGCAAATTCTATGGTACACCCAACATATTTGAGTGTACCGGTACACTTACTCTTTAAATTAATAGTTAAATTATGAGTTGTTTTTTGAAGAAAAATATTGTTTTTTTATCACTTATAATTATAATAACTAAATCTTATTCATCAAAAGTGTCAACGAAATAAAATTAATTTTTTTTGAATTTTTATCACTCATGATTGTGAACATTGATTATTTTTTACGGTAATATGTAAAAAAATTACTATGATTCTTATAAACAATGAAATGATGTTTTTTCTTACGAGATGATGTTCTATAAAATATAAATATTGAAAAATAGCTATTTCTTACATGAAAAATGATCGTTAATTTGTAAAATTATGAAGCGAGAGTACCGGTACACCTCACTTTGTGAGTGTACCGTAGAAGTTCCCTATATTATGGGCTTATCTTGAATCTGTTAAGTTGTTTAACATTTTTCCTACTATTTTGTTGATGGGATCCACATATAAACCTAATTAGTACAAAATTTCATTGTTTACGATAGTTGGGGTTACCTCAATAGAGTTAACATATTATGTTTGCTTTTCAATTTTTACGTCAAAAGAAGAAGAAAAAAAACCTCACTTAGGTTTTTCAAACTTGTCATGATCTTTCGAAGTATGAATACGATATCGCAAAGGTGGTTGTGACTAACATGGATACCGCACTGGTGAATATTGTCGTCAATGTTTTTCATAAACTACTGCTTTAGTGTGTAAGTTTCATATTTCTAAAAATGTGAAAGCTAAATGCAATACGGATTGTAAAGTTAAATCTAAGAATTTCAAAGAGAAATATTACTAAGAGGTTGATGGAAAAGAAAAATATTCATATGTGGTGGATGGCAACGATAAGGATGCCAAAGAGGTGAAGTCTAAGGAGTTAGTTAACAGCATTGTGAAATCGTGAGAAAATGTGCTTGAATCTCCTTCGAAAGAATCATATGTTGAATTTGTTGTGCAATTTTGATAGGTGGGTAGGAACTTCGCAAATCTACTCAACTATATTGAAAGTACCATATTAAATATGTTCAAGGAAAAATTGTGAGGACATGGACAAACTGTGTCTTGCATCTTGGCAACACAACCACTAATAAACTTGAATCTGCACATGAAAAGGTGGAGAAATATTTGATAGAAGTATGGAAGATTTGGCTAGAGGTTGGGAGGCAATTCAATATATGTTACAGTTGCAGTTCAATGAGATACAAACATCTTTGGGAGGAGTTGTACTGCTTTGGAGCATAGATACCAAGGCAATTTATTCTACCCTAATTTAGAGTATAAGGTTTTAAGAGTTGGCTTGAACATTATTTATCATGAAGCATCTCATTTAAAGGAATTTGGTATCGATCATTAGAAGTGTGGTTATGTGATCAGGACATCCTATATATAGGTTGCATTGTGCTTGTATGAACCACATTTGATTGGATGTGTTAGCCAAAACTTGAGAAACATTTTTTATTTTATTCTTATTGTTATTTATTGTTTTTCTATGCACATTCTTTCTATCCCTAAGATTGAAACAGGTTAGAATTCCCAATTCTCTACGGCGTCTAGTGGACACAAGATTTTCAAGAACAAACAAATCATAAAGATTTTTGTCTTTATTTTCTATTATCTTTTGATCAACACGACTTTTTTCCAACTCCAACTTATTCGCCTCTTACTCGTATGAATCAACGGTAATCTTATGGTTTGATATATAAGAGATTGTTCGTGGTTTTTTGTAGACAGGCGAATAGGTTCAATAAAAAATATTATCCTCTCCTTCAAGTCCTCAGTGTCCCTACATTCTATATAACTAAAATCCTTCGTAATTGAATCAACCAGCATTTCTATATCTAGCTCTAGCTTTTGAATCGACCTTATTACAATTTAAAAAAAAATTCATTCTAAGTAGGAAACAAAAGAAGT
>Ga0315913_1008683_pt1 | contig 12013 bp, 11 predicted proteins | sample MpolsnodulesMG_FD_207736 | JGI IMG/M metagenome (GOLD analysis project Ga0315913, IMG submission 207736) | Medicago polymorpha root nodule microbial communities from Los Angeles, California, United States - small nodules | ecosystem: Host-associated > Plants > Roots > Nodule | place: USA... | reverse complement strand
TGGCGCCCTTGGAGTCCATAGACAAATTGAGGCAATGAAACATGTATATGCTATGAGAATGAATCTTGGAGATCCTGATTTTGTAAATATCACTAGACTTATTTCTGATATGCTTTCTCCCAAGTTTGGTCGAGCATTGAGAAGAGACATCAATGATAATAAGACTTTGAGCACTAATCAATATGGTGGCAAGTGGAATCAGATCAATGATCATGGTACAACTCATTTAAGCATAATAGATTTCGAGAAGAATGCTGTTTCCTTGACGTGTACCATAAATGCATTTTTTGGTTCAAAGTTCCTTTCACCAAGTACTGGAATAATATTGAACAATGAGATGGATGATTTTTCCATGCCTATGAAAAATGTGTCTAAAAATGTTCCACCACCAGCTCCTGCCAACTTCGTCGCGCCAGGGAAGAGACCATTATCATCCATATCACCAACTATTGCCCTCAAGGTTCTTTCCATGTTTTAAAATAATAGTTTAAATATGTTTTTAGTCTATGTAAATATACAATTTTTTATTTTCAGGATGGAGAAGTGAAAGCAATAGTAGGTGCAAGTGGAGGGGCTAACATTATTCCCGGAACAGCAGAGGTTTTTATGAATCACTTTGTCCATGGAATGAAGCCGTTTTCTGCTGTCACGGCTCCAAGGTTCTATCATCAGGTATAGCATCATACATTTGTTCTCATTGCATTTTTTAGTAATAGGAGGACTAAAATCGTTAATCGGAAAAAATGCATTTACGCATACTTTTCCTAACCAATCCATCACTTAACTGATTAGAAACTAACCATTTAGTTATTTTTCGCAGCTAATACCAAACTGGGTTAGTTATGAGAACTGGACAACTCCATATGGTGACCACTTTGAACTTCCTGCTGATATCAGAGAATTCCTTAGAAGCAGGGGCCATGTCCTAAAACCCTTTGCTGGTGGGGCAATATGCCAATTTATCGTTACAAACGTTTCTGACCATTCTGGAATAAACAAAGGTATTGGAAAGATTGTGGCCGTCAGTGATCCGAGAAAGGGTGGTTTTCCTTCAGGCGTTTGAGACAATTCCTTGACATTGAAGTCTCCTCATATCTCATCTGCAAGTTTAATTTTTCTTTTCAAATGCTTTCTCTCTTTAGTCCCAATGGCTGAACTTCATGAATGGGAACAAATAAATGTGGTTTGTTTTTTTTAGAGGATAAAATAAATGTGGCTTGATATGTACTTTTAGTTTCATTGATATGGCACACGATACTCAGATACCTGATGACTAAATTTGGCAAATACACCTAACCGTTCTTAAGTAATAAAGTAGTAAGTAAAACCATCCTCACTAGGATTGTTGTTTCAACTAAGCTACTAGCTATACTCATAGCAAGATTATACATGCTTTACGTGTATAAGGTTGTTATAGTGGGGTCTTACTCTCTCATAGGAAAGTGAAACATAAAAGAATTAGCATTCCTAAATTGTCATCTAAAGGCTCCAACTTCATCTATAAATCTTAGTACATCACATACCCTTTCTTACCTTAGCAGTACTACAAATGGATAGCTCCATGTCATCTACCTTACCAAGGCGAAAGAATAAAGTTTATAATGCAACGTTCGAAAAAGAGTGACTATAGGTGTCAGCTCAGGATCACCGTCTGCACCCCTATTTCTATGTTCAATTGAAATTCCCTAGGTATGCCACACTCTCTAGGATTCCTAAAGGCATTAAGACTTTTGCATATACAAATTAAACCCTAAAGAAATAACTGAATAAAAGACTCAAATTAAATTGATCCAACAAACAAATAGAGGTTCATCTTAGAAACCTGCCCAATTAGGGTTTAGTTACTCATGGTAACCAAAGACAAATTACAAAATAAATAAAACATACTCTAAAGACAAAGGTTGATGAGAGACTCCTCCCTTGATGCTTCTAGAGCTTGCCTTCCTCTTAAACTGCTTCCTTCTAGATAAAAATTTGTAAATGAGAGGAGTTGTATTCGTAGGTTGATTTCGAAGTGGGTTTAGGCTGAAAAGCTCCTAACGCGCTTTGCGTGTGCGTGCAAACACAATGTTGTTTTTCAGCACTATTTTGCACACCCCCTGTGGCAGGTGACGACAAACCTGGGTTGTGTCACACTTGTTTTTAGTGCGTTTCTTACTTTTTTCTATCTTTTTGAGTGATTTTTTTCCTTTTAAACTTGCTTTTGGATTTGAGACAAAATTACCTCGACTTTTAATGTCTTTAGAGATCACTTAAATCTTCATACATTGTCTTCCCAATTCTTCATAAGGTGTTTTGCTTTGCCGAATTACATGATTTTTAAATGAAATACATAAAAACACATAAGAATTGCTTGGTTTAGGGAAAACTAGAATTACATGACTCAATATGAAAACATTACAAAATGCCCCTTAAACCTTAAACAATTGTTTTAAAACTCCTCTAATTTAGGTCAAATGAAAATGAAAATGACTGAAAAATATGCTGAAAATAACGTAAGATGACCTATCATAAATATCATATGCTCAATGACCGGAATGTGATTCTTTTCGGGCTCCTCCCTCATATCATGGACAACCAAAAAGCATGCTATTGGTTTTTGGTGGTTGCAGAGGTTTGAACCCAGACCTTGCATATTTTATACATTGTCCTAACCAACTGAGATAAGTTCACGAAGACAAAGCATGCTATTGTTTGTTGATCCGCTTGTGAAACTGAGTATTGTGCCCTTGTTCCTACTATACATGTGAAATTCAATGATTGCTTTATCCATTGAAAGATCTTCATGTCACAACATAAAAAATTCATGCCTTACATTGTGATAGTTAAAGTGCACTCCACATTATTGGAAAGGAAAATGTTACATAGACACTCTTTATTCCCATACACCTTTGTACACCCCATGCATTGGGAAGAGACAAGATGAGATGAAAGAGAAAGTGTGCTTGTGTGGGGTTCATATGACCACGTGTCCGATTTTTGTGTGGGTGTCCAAGGGTGTATTGCCACTTAAGGATGTCTATGTATCATTACTCTATTGGAAATAGTCCGTCATCTTGTTCCTGATAAAGTTAGGATAATAATGGATGACATATTTTATTAATATAATAATTAAAATTTTAAATTTTTATTTAATAACTTAATTGCTCTATTATGTAGAGCTTAAATTTTATGTATTTTCACCACATCACAACCGTCTATGATTGTGGTTTACAAACAATTTGGATAAAATTCAAATGTTTTTAATGATCTGATGATTATGATTAACTGAAAATCTATTTTATTTTTAAATTGAATTTGTATGTAAATTAAATCATACAACTTCAAACCTTGCACTCAATAAAACTTAATTTTTTTTTATAAACCTTGAATTTATTTTTATTGATTTAAAAGATTTTATAACACACTCCGTTTTCATTTATTAAAACTTATATGGGTCTTACATGTGGATCATATATACTCCCTCAATTAAAAAATGAGTAACCCAATTGATTGCTTTACATATAATAGTATGCATAATTTTTACTTTTAATATATTTAATTATCTATTTAGACAAATTATAAAAAATTCACATTTTTAAATATTAATCGAGGCAAACTCAATAACATCTTATTTATTACCATTTATCTTTGTATATTATGGATATAAATATAAGACTAAAATATGTTACACTTTTCGGTCCTATTTATACAAAACAATTGACTATTTAAATTCTTTGAATAATTTATATATCCAACTAGATACATAAATTATTCAATCAATCTAAAACGTCAATTGTTTTTTATAAATAAGATTAGAGAGATTATATATAAAGAATGTATTGTGAGTTAAGATCCTTTCCATTTAAAATCTTCATTTATTTTTATAAATGAAGATGATTGAAACTCGTGTATTGTGAGATGAAAGGAGTGAATACGGTGAAAGTTTATGTGAATATTAAGAACATATTGGAAAGCAAGCTTGTGTTACTGGACCACCATCACGACACGTAGACGATTCCTCTTTTTCCTACTATTTTGACATTTGACCAACATATATCCATTGACAAAGAACTTTGAGGCCCCATGATCACCAACCTTATCTTAGTTCCTAACTTCAGAATCAGCCGCATTCTCTAAATTGCATTTGCACCTAGCTAGATTTCATATATGCTCAGTTCTCCTCTAACGACCACTAGAATGACTGGATGTAAGGTTGTCTACGTAACTATCTATGTGCATGTATACATGAACATTACCAACCCTCCAAAGAAATTTTTCATTATATAGAAAATTAGGAATACAAACCCACACGATATAGGTGTGCAATTACTCACTTCTCAGTTATTAGTGTGTGTTTCTTGAACCTAAGAAAGAGAGATATGATGAAAGTAGTATAACATGAAATAGTTTGACATAAGTGTGCACGTATGATATAAAACTCATAAGTTTTATATAATGTTAATTCCTCGATTTTTTAGGTAATTATTAGTGCCATAACTTAAATATTTTTTTTTTTTAACAAACCAAAATGAAATATATTAACAAAAGTTTTGTACCCCTAGCACAAGAAGTGCCAAAGAAAACAAAACAAAGTTACAACAAAGTTCCGATCAAAACAGAAAAGGAAAACAAAAGAGCAAATCAGCCAATCCACAAACAAATAGAGAAGAGGATTTGAATGTAGTTCATAATAGAAACACGGTACCATTTTTCATAATTAGCAAGAAACCATCCATATAAACATACAATGCGATCTATTACTATTACTATCAACTCTTGTATGTGGGTTGTGTCCAGCCAAACAAAGTTTGCTACAAGCAAAAAGTCATGCCCAATTGTCAACGTTCATTAAATGCAAAAAGTGAAAACCTTGTCCTCTAGAATTGTTATGGCTGACGGTGCTGATGTTGTAGAAATGCAATGTATTGCACATTTCACATTTGCAGCAACATTTGTCAAAGAAGGTTCACCAAGAAAATAGTAACATTTGAAAAATTAAGAACTACTATTGAATTCACATTGCCTCATTTTCTCTATAAATATAGGCCTTAACACAAGGAACCATGCATCCGAAAAAGAAAATATAACTTCAGTATATCAAATTATTTAATCTAGATACCTTGCCACATTTCTCATAAACCTTTTCCATGGCTTATCAGACAGCTACCCTAATGCTTGAAATGAAAGATGTTGTGCTCATAAAACCATCAAAATCAACTCCTTCTTGTATTCTTTCTCTTTCTACAATTGACAATAGAGAAATCTATAATAACCTTGCTCAAACTGTTCATGTATACCGATCACCATCAAATAATGATTCTGATTCGAGTTTCAACTTTTGTCATGTATTCAAAGAAGCACTCTCAAAGGCTTTGGTTTATTATTATCCTTTTGCAGGTATACTAGTTTCTTTTTCTTTCATTAAATACAAATGTTTGAAATTAGTGTTGTTAAAATATGGATGCCTCTAATATAAACCTTTAAAATAGGGTGTAAGCCTTATCATTTTTTTATAAATCATTTTAAAAAATTTGGGTTAGATATATTTTTGATCCCTATAAATATTCAGAATTTCATTTAGATGCTAAAAAATAAAATCGCAATTTTTAGTCTTTGTAAAATTTTCTGTCATCATTTATAGTTTCTTTAAAAAATTTCATCAGCATTTGTAGTTCTTGTAAAATTTTTGTTAGCATTTTTTGTCCTTAAAAATACTAAATGAAAATATTACTAGGACTAAAGTGTGATTTTATTTTGTAAGGACTTAAAAAAAATTAAGAATATTTATAGGGACCGAAAAACATATTTAACCAAAATATTATAGTCTTTTTTAATTATAGCAAAATCTATTATATTACAAAAAATTGCAGTGCACCACTTTTGAATATTTTTATGAAATGGAACACAATTCTTATAACTCAACCTCTATTTTTTCTTGGACCGTCAATATTCTATTAAGGGCTTATTAGCCTTCTACGAAGGCTTATTGGCCCTTTTCTAGCGTGCACCCTTGCCTTTTAGCATTGAAATCGCCTTTTATGTATCTTGTGGCTAAATATTTGGCCAAAGCATCTAGCACATGCGCTTCTTGACTTAAAGCTTAAGTTACTAAGGGCCTAAGTCAAGAAAACATCAGCCTAAGAGTGCTATAAATACTCACCTTGAAATCATTCTCAAGGCATGACCTAAACGGATGCTAAACTCTAGTTTTCTATATTGCCCTTACCGCAAGTACATTTCCTCAAACTACCACCAAACTAATTAACATATCACTACTTCTTGCAGGTAGAATGGTGAAACATGCTGATGATGGAAAACTTAGAGTCAATTGCAATCCTAATGCAGAAAATTATGGTGTTCCATTCTTGGAAGCAATTGCTAACTGCACCCTTTCTTCTATTAATTACTTGGACAATACCGACACAGAAATTGCAAAACAGTTGGTGCTTGATCCTGAAGACAAAACTTACCCTTTGGTGTTCAAGGTGACAAAATTTCATTGTGGAGGTTTCACAATCGGAATGGGAGTGTTGCACGCTATCTGTGATGGAGTTGGTGCATCTCAATTTTTCAAAGCCATTATTGAACTTGCAAGGGGAAGAAGCGAGCCCTCAACGATACCTGTGTGGGAAAGAGAGAGACTTATTGGATCAATAACTAAACAACCATTTCCAGAATGCCCTATGAACAAAGAATCTGTTGCATTTTCACCTTTTCTGAATCAAGAAAACAATACAGTTATGAAGAAATATTGTTTTAATGTGGAGGGTGAAATGTTAACAAGGCTTAAGTTGAGTTTGATGAAGGAAAGTGGAAATATTAGGTTTACAACTTTTGAATCAATTGCAGGTTATGTGTGGAGATCAAGAGCAAGAGCCTTAAAACTTAACAACAATGGTGAAACAGTGTTGACCATTGTAGCTGGTATTAGACGCAACTTGAAGGATTTTGAACCTTTACCTAATGGTTATTATGGGAATTCATGTGTGGATGCAAACACTGTGTTAAAAGTTAGTGAGCTCAATGAAAGGCCACTCTATGAAACTATTAAGCTCATCAGAGAGACTAAAAACATTGCTTCCACCACTGATTTTATCAAAAATTCAATCAACACGTTGGAGACGAATTATAACGAGGAATCGAGGATGCTAAGTACTGGTGCAGTAACGGTTTTGACAGAGTGGAAACATTTAGGTTTTCTTGATGGAAATGTAGATTTTGGTGGGTATGAAGCTGTGAATTTAGTACCAGCACCATGCAACTTGTTTGCGTCCATGGAAATGAGCATTTTTACACCTCCTAATAAATTTGACAATGATGATCCATCAATGAAAGGAGGGATTAAGATTTTTACTACACTCCCTGTTGCTGCCATGCCAAAGTTCAAGGAGGAAATTGAAGCTTTAAGATTTCTTAGTTAGAATTTGAATCTCCAAGATCAGTTGAAGTTGCCTTAGTGTTTCAATTATGATGTTATTTAATAAGTTTTCAACGAGACATTATTGATTTCGTGTTATGCTATGATTTGTTTTAAGAGCAATAATTTTAGGAGTTTATTTTTTGTTTAAGTCAATATAATAGTGAAGTGCTTGTAATGGTGTGCTTGATGATATAATATGCATGTCATCTTCCAATACCTCATCTTCTTCATGCTATTTTTCACTCATATTCTTTTCATCAAAAAACAAATTAGTATTAGGAATGCTAACAACACACTTTCTAATACACTCTTTTTAATTGGTTAAAATTTACATAGATCACACCAAATCATGTGGGTCCCATATAAATTTGGTGAGTATTAGCTGGTTATTTTACCAGACTAATTTAATGCGGTCAACATTAGTTGACTTTTATCTTTGTAGGAATCGAAGTATTTTCCTTTAAACTTGAGGATTTGGACGAGATGTGGACTTAGCGTAAAAAGGTCTAAAAGCCTTAGAGTTCGACAAGACGTGAGTCAGCAATTCGAAATCATCGAAGCCAAGCAATTCCCGTTGTGGCGGGAAGATTTCGAATTTAAAAAAGAAGCGGTTGCCTCATTGGAAACGTGGGAGACAAGCGGTTGTCTACATGGAAGAAGTGTTGATCGTGGGATTATGCTTGTTCCAGTTATTTTGCTATGTATAAATAGTACTTTTCCATAGGGAAAACGGGTCGCAAATCACTTATAGAAATTCTACAACACTCGAAGTACCGGCGCGAGAGAAAAGAGTTATACAAAATGTGTGTAAAGGATTTGTCGATCCACCTTTAGCTTTAATGCAATGCAATTTATCTTTCCTTTAAGTTTCTACAATTATAACTTTTAGCACTTTTATCTTGCATTTACTGCGTTTTTTTTTTTTTTGCTTTAAAACCATTTTCTGTCGAAAGACGCCATACATTCTCGTACTGTTCATTAAGCAACCTATGAACTTGATGAACACGAACTCTTTTTCTTGAAAACAAATGCACAACATGTCCTAGGATTTATGGGTTGATCCTACTTTTAATGATCAAAACTAGCCTGTATTGTTTACCAAAAGCACTGGTAAACAAATTGGCACGCCCAATGGGACCCTGTTTGTGCATCATTTTCAAAAACTTTTTCAAAAACCCTTTCGAAGAAATTACCATAATCTTCCAAAACTTTTCAAACTTTTTCCTAAAAAAAACATTTCTTGTGAATATTGTTTTTCTGAAAATTAGAAACTATTTTTAGTAAACTTTTTCTAAAGAAAAATTCTCATTTGTTTGCATGCATTTAAGAAGTGGTAAAGCCTTAAAGATAATGACTAAATCCGCCAATACTGGTGCTTCTATGTCATCACAATCATCGCAATCCTCTTCACAAGCACAATCAACACCGGTATTCGCCCCTTCAGTGGGTGCTAGTGTATCAACGACCGTGGGGGCAACCATGGCCATGCCGGTTACAATAGAAACGGGAATAACCGCTTCCACAACCGCTCCGACTATAATCGCTGCAATGACACAATCAGAAAAGGGGACCTTTGTGCCACCATTTACTGCTGGTGTACCCGTGTCTACAAGTATCCCTGCCTTTCGTAACACTCAAGTTAGGGCTAGATTTGATGATAGATTTGTAAATATGCAGAACCTCTCTAAGGACCAACCATACGGTATGCCAACTTCAATGATGGCAAATTTTCATAACAATTCGACATTCACAGAAAATGCAAATCCATTTACACTGTTTAATGCGCATAGTCCTTCAAGTTCTAGCTTTTTTGGCAAAAATGCTCCACCAACCTTAGCAACCTAATCTATTATGTTGTTTAGGCAACAAATGGATGAGAGCAATCACGAGACGGTTAATTCGTTAACACAATAAATTGGTACGGTGTTTAATCACTTGATTCATCGTACGAATCAAAGTTACCAAGCATTAGCCACTCAAATGGGAAGAATTGCATATTTCTTTGCCCCTCCACAAACCGTTTATCAACGGATGTCCCAAATCCAAAATATTCAACATGTGCAAGTTGTTGAACCGGTGGTTCAAAGACAACAACCTATGCCTCAACCTCAACCAATTGAACCAATGTTACAAGCACAACCAGAAGTGATTTTGGTAAACAAGAATCATGATGCAGATGAAGTTGTTAGGAACATCTAACAACAAATCATCGGAGCACATAATAACATAGCCAATTTGGTTGAAAATATCATGGCTCAGAATGGCTTAAACGTGTGTTTACATAGGCTAAAGTTTACATCTCCTTTGCCATAATATGTTCTACAAACTCAACTTCCTAAGGGTTGTAAAATTCCTAAGTTCACAATGTTTGTTGGTGATACTAGTGAATCTACGATCGAACATATAGCACGATATTTGACCGAGGCTGGAGATATAGGAAACAATAAGAATGTGAGAATAAAATTCTTTCCAAATTCTCTAACAAAGAATGCCTTTACATGGTTTACTTCACTTGTACCACATTCTATTCAACATTGGGCTCAACTAGAGAGGCTATTTCATGAACAATTTTACATTGACCAATCTAAAGATAAGTCTAAAGGAATTGACGAGTGTTAGGAGACGAACAACTGAATCTATTGATGATTATTTGAAGAGATTCAGATTGTTAAAGGCTATATGTTTTACACAAGTTCATGAGCATGAGTTAGTCGAAATGGCCGCTGGTGGCCTAGATTATTCCATCAGGAAGAAATTAGACACTCAATACTTGAGAGATATGGCCCAATTGGCGGATAGAGTGCGACAGGTCGAAAGACTGAGGGCTGAAAAAGCTAGACCTCACAAATATAGAAGAGAAAAGGTTGCTTACATCGATACAAATGAAAGCGACCAAGAACTCGACATAGCTTATGAAGATATCAAAGATGGTGAGGTTAATGTTGTTGAACTGAAACCCGAGCCTCCTTATACATGCAAAATGTTGAGGCCGTCGGATGGGAAAATGATAAGTACACTCTCCAAACTTATACATTCGATGTAACTAAAATGCGATGAGATTTTTGATCTCTTAGTTGTTGATGGTCAAGTGGCGGTACCTAATGGTCTAAAAATTCCACCACTATAGCAGCGTAAAAAGAGAGGGTTTTATAAGTATCATAATTTTTTGGGACATAAGACCTCACATTGTGTGCTTTTCAGGGACTTGGTGCAAAGAGCTCTGAATGAAGATAGGTTGAAGTTTGGAGATAAAACAATGCCTCAAATGCAAGTGGATGTAGATCCCTTAAAAGACGTTGATGCAATGTACACTGAAGTTGCAAGTTGCAACGTAGTGGAAGCCATTGTGTACGCTGCCGAAAAGCTATCTGTTGAAGCAAAAGTTGATGTTGTTGAATGCCAGATGGTAGAAGCTTCTTGAGGACCCAAAAGTGCCAATGAACTCATATCAAAAAGTCAATTTGATAAGAAGGTAAAAGAGGCTTATCCCATGACTGAAGAGGAACTGGTCGATTTTCTCAATCGGTGCAGGTTAAAAAAACTCTGAGGTCATGTTGTGCCCGAAGTGTAGCTCCGTTTTCGAGAAAGAGGCTAACAAAACCCTTGAGGGTTTTATTCCAAAATCCAAGAAAAGAGGAAAACGGTCTGCTGATCATAGACCAAAATTCTCTTTTACTAAGAGTTATATTCCTTCCATCAATAACTATTCGACCACTATTTATGTTAATAAGAATGGTCGAGGGAAAACTTTTGTGCCCAATGCTAAGGCACCTATGAAAAAATAAGTTTATTCCACCCATAAAAATGTTCAGTATGGGAAGAACAATGTGGTGAAAGGTGGTACTAGTAACATTGTTACTAAAAATGTAACTAATGATACTCGAAATCCAAATGAATCAAGGAAGTATGCCTATTGTAATAATTGCAAAGGGAAAAAAAATCCTATGACTCGAACTCAGTGGAGAAGGTATCAAAGGTCCAAAAAGGGTGTCACTGCAAGTTCTGATGATAAAGTGGTTGACCCTAAAGGAGAAGAAAAACTTGTCGAAACAGTTAGAAGACCAGTCAAAGAAAGGTTGTCTCTTCCTCCGATCAAGGAAAACCCTGTTGGAGATGATGAAATGGATTCGAACTTTTTGGATTCAGAACCAAACTTCGACGTTTTATGCAATGTGGTTTCCATTTTTCCTGCGGAATATGACGTAGTGTCTGAAGTTGAAAAAATCAGAAGATGATTACAATCCAGAGGACATAGAAATATATAAATCCATGTGTTATTACGTAACATATTATGGCTACGGTGATCAACAAAAAGCCATATTTGTGAAACCTAATGGCTCTATGAAAGGCCATCTCAAAACAATATTCATTCAAGCCAAAGTTGATGATATCAGAGTCAACAATGTGTTCGTAGATAGTGGTGTTCCTGTCAATCTGATGCCTCAGTCTCTACTTAAGAAGATTGGGAAATGGGGTACAAATTTAAAACTCATAACATAGTTCTATCGAACTATGAAGGGAAAGCTGGGTTTTCTCTTGGTGCTCTCCAAGTGAATCTCACTGTGGGATCTGTTACTAGACCGACATTGTTCATGGTGGTACCATCAAAAA
>Ga0315913_1008680_pt1 | contig 12015 bp, 6 predicted proteins | sample MpolsnodulesMG_FD_207736 | JGI IMG/M metagenome (GOLD analysis project Ga0315913, IMG submission 207736) | Medicago polymorpha root nodule microbial communities from Los Angeles, California, United States - small nodules | ecosystem: Host-associated > Plants > Roots > Nodule | place: USA... | reverse complement strand
TCTAAACACCTTTGTTTATTTTTGTACAATTTTTTCGGAATCTAGATCAGCTTATGTACATAACCAACTAGGATTGCCTAGTTTTAGGTTTTTTAATTGTTACTTTAGGAGGTCTTGGCTTCGACCAATCTTTAATATATTTTGGGTGATCTAGCATACTGTTGCTCGCTAGCTTAAAAAAAATCTGTTTTTTTCTTTGTTGTGGACAAAAAGAGAAGGCTTAATAGCAGTTTTGCCCCCTAAGTATTAGAAAGTTGCGATTTTGGTCTCCTAACAAAATAAAATACAATTCAGCCCCCTAAGTACTGCCCCTTTTGCAGTTTTGGCCTCCAGGATTATTTTGACCAATTCAATGTTGACGTGGACGCCACATGTGTAACTTTTTTTATTTTTTTAATAATTAAAAAAATAAAAAAAACAAAAAATTTACACATGTGGCGTCCACGCCAGCTTTGATGTGATTGATTCTGCTTTCTTCTCATTATTAATAAGTAAAACTGACATAAATTTTACGAAATAAAAATAAAAATATTACAAAGCAAATAGACTATAAACTTTCTTATAACTTCAAGTACAAAAGAATTTGCATTTCAGAAACAAATTGAAATCAATGAATAATGGAAGTTACATAGATACATGTTGTAATTAGTAAAAACTTGGACTAAACAGACTTTCTTTATCTGACGATACTATTAAACAAACTTGTAAAAATATTAGATGATAGTTGCAATTTTAATCCTCCAAAGTATTTTGATTGTGGAACTTTAACTCCCCACTTATATAGATGCCAAAATCTCTAAGAATTATGGGGGGTTAAAATCGGACAATCACGATCATTGGAAGATCAAAAGTGCAATTAAATCAAATATTTTCTAATGTCTAATTCCAAAGACCTTGTCCATGGTTGGATGTTTAGGGCCGGAGGGTTTAGGGGCAGTTGCTGTTGATGATGATGATGGCCTTGTAGTTGGGTAAAGGACCTGCTGAATGCTTGGCTGTTTAGAACTCATGGTGCAATTCAGCAATAACTTCTAAATTTAAAGTTTGAAATGAGACAGATGAATAGTAAAAAAGCTTGTTTCTGAGAGAAAATTAACACAAATATTCTCTTTTTTTTTGGAATTGATGAGTATTGAATAAGATTCACAATGTTATCGATATTTATAATGGTGCGATTCAAAGAAGAAAGCCATTGCCTATTGTGAATTTCCGTAAAATTTCTGCAAAATTTCAGTTTTATTATTTATGAAATATTTTTCAGAAGATGCTTGGGTGTTACGAAATGTTAAATTTCCCTACAGTTTGGCTTCAAAACTTAAAATAAGAAATTGTCAAAGTTTTGAAATGAGGTGGTTGGTTATTGTATAGTTTGCATGAAATTGAGTTTTAAAAATAAAAGAAGAACGTAACATGAATTTCACAATCCGCGGTTTGCTACACGCTTTACCCGTCCACGGTGGCAATATGGTCAATAATTCAATATCACTCACCGGTATATGAATTTATGACCAACTTTCAAATTGTTAACCCTTTTTTGTTCTCTCAAAAACTTGAACATATTTTGTTACACGCCGCTGAAATGAAAAAACTAAATTAACTTCATTGTTTATCTAGTAAATTTAAATAATAATTATGGAAATAAAATGAAAATAGGTCTAAAAAATTGTGGTTTGATCTAACACAACCCTATAAAACCCGTTTATAAAGTGAAGATTGTCTTCACTTATAAACACATGTTCATGCAACCCCCTCGTGACCAATACTATTAAGCTTGTTTTGTGAAAATAAATGGTGGGTGACTCGATAGCGGAAATTTGATAGCAGATGAGCTAATTGATCTTGGAGAGGCTCTGATACTATTTTAGAAATTATGGTTGGGTCTAATACAACCCCACAAAACTGGTTTGTGAAGTGACGATTGCTCCCACTTATAAACACATGTTAGACAATCTTTTGTTCGGTATGAGACTTTTTAAGACACCATATTACAAAAGATGATTTGACAATCGATAGATAGTGTATCGAAATTGGCTATTTGTTTCCAATCTTTTTTCTTACTTCTTACCTACAAAATCTCTCTAATGATCTATTCCTATTTTCTTACTTCTAATATTTGAACATTTCAAAATGGCTAACTTGTAATCGATAACAAAATTAAAATAAAGCAGAGAAATTCCTTATGAATATAGCTGATAATTTCCAAAGCATTTTCTAAAATAAGTTTGTACTACGAACTAAATATATGATGAAATGAAGGGAAACGGTGCAATTTAACCCTAATTTACATCATTTTTACTCAGCTATGGCTTTCAAACCTCAACTACAATGAAGGGTTTATAAATACCAGGCCATAAATCACATATCTCCAAAAAAAGACAGAAACATAATACATTATCATCTAAAACGTTTTGCTTTAACCTAAAATGGGTAAGGAAAAAAATGTGCTCGAAAGTGATATGGGCCACTCTGGTCATCCTCCTGCACATGCTACGAATTCAAGAGATACTAAGGAAAATGTGTTTGAAAGTGATATGGGCCACTTTGGTCATCCTCCTGCACATGCTACGAATTCGAGAGATACTAAGGAAAATGTGTTCGAAAGTGATATGGGCCACTCTGATCATCCTCCTGCACATGTTACGAATTCGAGAGATACTAAGGAAAATGTGTTCGAAAGTGATATGGGCTATTCGGTTCGTCACCCTAAAAATACGAAGCCGAAGGATCCTAAGGAAAACCTAGTCTCAAACAAGAAAGGCTATTCGCCTCGTGCTCCTAAGAAAAAATAGTCTTATGGCTAACAGGTATAAAACACTACAATTGTGTTCGATTTTTCTCATGTTTATATTTTGAGGTTTTGTCTAACATGCAAAAGTAAAATAGTTTTGCATCATGCACAAATATTTTTATTGTTGAATTAATAGATCTCGTTATATCTCCTTAATCCAATTGTAGTTTTGTCTAACTACAATTCTTATTTTTTTATTTTTTTTGGATGTTTTAGTTATTTCATTAAATAAAAGGTTCAACATAAAATTCTTACAAACTTATTTTTGAAAATGAGTCCGGGAAGAAAGTAGTGACGTCTAAGTTTCGATTCGTGTGCTATTAACAAATCACATTTCTCCTTACAAATTAATTTATGAAAATTTTCTTCTAATAATCTTTAAAAATAATTTTTTTAGTTAAATGAATTTGATATCTCAATAATTTTTGGAAAAGAGGAGGGTGAAATGCAACACAAAGACTTCACACGAGGTATTTCTCTTTTTTATTAAAAATGGTTTTCTTCAAAACTTAATTAAGAACCCGTTTGTTATAGTTTTTTTTAAAAAAAAAATAAATAATCACTTTAAGAGTTTTGTATCCATTTGTTATACCTTTTTAAAAAAATCAGAATCTAAAAAAAAATATTCTAAAAACAGCTTCAAATGAAAAGCTGTTAAGAGCTTCTTAAAAAATAGATTTTTTTAGAGGAGAGAGAAAATATGATTTTAAAGATTGAACTAATTTTGTAACAAAAAATCACTTTTATATAGTTGTATCCAAACAAACTAGATTATTTGTTTAAAAAAAGTAGATTTTCATTACAGTAAACAAATGCAAAATAGATTCTGATTTTTCATAAAATCAAAAAAATAATCTCTAAATTATTCAATGCCAAAATCACTTTTATTTTAATCTATAACAAACGGGCCCTAAAATAGTGTTTAGGATAACATCTATTTTTTAACATATTAGTTAAAAAAATGCTTATTCAATCACCCGGTCCCTTAACTTAATTGATTGTCTCAATTTGGTCCCCTAACTATAATTTGTATCAATTTGGTCTTTTATGTTTTGCTCTGTTACTAGTTTTAGTCTTTTCTGTTAGTTTCTCTAAAAAAAACATTAACAGAAAAGACTAAAACTAGTAACGGTGCAAAACATAGGGGATCAAATTGGTACATAAGTTAATGTTTTTTTGAGAGAAACTAACATAAATGACTAAAACTAGTAACGAAACAAAACATAGGGGACCAAATTTGTACAAATTATAGTCAGGGGACCAAATTGAGACAATCAATTAAGTTAAGGGACCGCGTGATTGAATAAGTCTAAACAAAACATACACATAAATATAACTAAAAGATCAAAAATAATTTTAAACAAATGGCATAAATTTGATTCGTTTAAACAAAAAATAAAAAAAGTAATTATATGTTCAACAAGCAGTTATAATTTATTTTTATTTCTTTTAAGTTGAGTAACCTAATAAAAATTTAACTTCTATTGAAAAAAATTGAAAGACTCAACTGAACATAACATTTTAGTTTGAATTTTTTTTTAATAGATTCTCAAATAAATTAAAACAAATAATTTAAAGTGTGCCTTTTAATTTATTTATTTATCCTTTATATTTTGCATTGGGACATTCATCGTTGATCGTTTCATAAACTTTTCAGGATCTTTTGCTTGTGAAAATTACAAATGGAAGAAAGTTTACAACAACATATTTACAAAACATATTTACGTAATGTATTGTTTGTTAAAGATTTATTGTTTGTTTGTAATAGTTGTATTCTGATATTATTTCAGCTTTTGTTATTGGTGTATAAATTTGTATTGTGATGTGATATTAATCCAGCTTATGTTACATGTGTATAAATAAAACTCAATGTATTGTTTGAAGTGTGCATTTCAATATTTTTATTCACTAAAATTTCAGAGATCATTCAGTCCATTTTCAAGTCGTAAACATGTTTCATTTGCTAATCCTCACTATTATGTAGGAGTGTTGCTTTTTTGATATCCATTGTTTCTTAAAAACACATGGAATTGACCAAAAACCCAATGGTAGTTAACTACCGTTAGGATGTTTTTGATCATTTCCATGTGTTTCTAGAAAACAATGGATGTCAAAAAAACAATTCTCAATATGTAGAGCTATTAAAATGGACTAGCAAGCCCGTATGGACCAACACATTTAGCACGCGGCCTGTGTAGGGCTAGACTCATGTAGTTTTTTCAAGCCAATATTTCAATAGGACGTTTTGATCTGGTCCAACAAGTCCAAAGTCCGTTAGAGTCAACTCTAAACAGGTCGGGTAGTCCGTTTTAATAGCTCTACTATTATGGAGTAATTTTTGTAAAGAGTTTAGACATAACATTTGATCAGACAAAAAAAAATGGAAAAAGCTAAAGCGCACGACATAAGAATTTGTCACCATTGCACAAATGAGTGTATGTGGTAGTTCAAGTACTTTTTTAATTCTGTTTTTACTTCAAATGATCAGTGTAATCTAGCATACGTGTTTGTCTATGAGAAAACACAAACACTTTTCTCCTCATCGTTGTACCTTTGTGAGTTGCTGATGTCCATTGATTGCCATGTGTTGCAGCAAACAATAATGTATATCACTATTTGCCTTCTCTAGACATTTATATAATAACCAGGTTTATGTTTTATTATAAAATATTGTAAGGTAACACCCATTAAAAGAGAATACCACATTGTTTCAACAAAAAATATAGAATACCACATGTACTTGAAGATGTCGTGCAAATTCGTGTGTTGATTTGTCGTACCATATAGCAACTCTCAAAAAAAAAAATCATGCATTTAGTGATTTTAAAATTTTACATTATTTAATTATTTTTTCATCAACAGTATATATAGTGTGTGTGTGTGTGTATATATATATATATATATATATATAAAGTAAGGTTTTTTTATCTCACGTGTCACTTCTACATTCATTCTCAATATTTTTATTATTTTTTATATTTTTTAAATTTAATATTTTATTTGGCATAAATATCTCAACAAACTTTTGATCTTATCCACTTAATTATTTTTTTTATTGAATTTCTAATATTTTATGTAGAAGAAATATCTCAACAAACTACATATAATACTTTCAACAAAGTTTACATATATTATCTTATTTTATGATTAAAATGCGCCAATTGGTTTGTTTTGTTTTTTTTAGGAAAAGAAGCTTAAATTAGTTGCTAAGTAATCTTTTAGTACCGTATCATTCAATTAGATTTTCTTTTTGAGGAAAAAAAAGACTTCGATTAGTTATTATGTTATATTTTAGTAGCATATTCTAATGCAAATGTTATCTATAAATAAATGAATCAGTGTTAATCATGTATTCACATATTTTGAGCACAAACGGAAACCCCAAACCTTCTTTTTATCTAACTGTTTTCCTTCTTCAAGTTTGCCAAACATCAATTTTATTATTTCTCTTACATATACTTTGATTTATATGTATAACCACTTTCTAATGCTACTTTTTAATATAACATGTTTTCGTTTTTTTGTTATTTTTATTTTTTGATTTTTGAAGACAACTTTTCAAACATCTTAAACACCTATACTGATGTTTACATAGACACACACACTTACAATACCTTGATTAAATTTTGATTCGCACCTAACTAAATCTTAAATTTCATCATTCTGTTTTGTATTTTTCTTTTCCAAAAATTATGGCTACAAAATTTAACTTCATTGATGACGTCAATCAATCAATAGTATATAAATAAAGTTAGTTATTTTATGTCACGTTTCGACTCCACGTTTATTCTCAAATATTTTATTAATCTTCTATTTTTACGTGAAGATTTAATTTTGCATAGTTATCTCAACAAACTTTTTCTTTTCATAAAAAAGATTATCTTCTTCTTTCTATTTAGCATATCTCTCTCTCTCTCTCTCTCAACAAACTATATACATCACATTGATATTTTCCAATAAATATGTTACTTCATTATCTCATTAAATAATAATTTTTCGTACAATTATTAAAAGTATAATTTAATTTTATCATAATTTATTCCAACAGTTTATTATCTTTTTCCATATTCAATATTTTTGGCGCTTTCACATTTGTTTTGAATATTTTTTATTTTTGAATAATATTTATTTTAATTTGATATAAATATACCAATGTACATTTTTTAATGTATTTATAATATTATATTTTTTATTTAAATAAATTTTTTATTTTTTGATTTTCTAAATATTTTAGTCATTATTTTTTATTTAACATAAATATCTCAACAAACAAAATATATTATATATTTTTGTTTTGTTTTGGTTATATCTTATCTTGTAAAACCTAATTTTTATAATTGCTTAAATTATCTGTTACTTCTTTTAATTTATATTTTAGTATCATATTCTAATCCAAACTTTAACTATAAATCTAGGTTCTTTTTTTGAAGGAAGGTTCCTTTTGTTTTATTTCCATTTTTTAATGTTGTTATTTTACTTTATCATAGTTTATTTCAATAAATTTTTTATTTTTTTACTTTTCAAATTTTGAGTATATTTTATTTATTATTTTTTATGTAACATAATTGTCTCAACAAACTACATATTTATCTTTTAGCATCATATGCCAATTCAAATTTTAACTACTCACATATTTTTAGGACTAGAAAATTAAGAGATTTTTCCTAAATAACTACTCACATAATTTTAGCATAAGTAGAATTACATATTTGAAATCAACCTTTCTCATTCTTTAGGGTTTTTTTTTTTTTTTGATAAGGCAAGAACAAATGACATAAAAAGAGTGGCTCCCAACTAAATTGGTCCTCAACTCTAATCTTTTGTCAGATGCTCATAAATATATTATTAAAATAAGGGAAAAAAAATACATAAAAAAAACTGGGGGACATAAACCTAACAAGTTTATCCATAAAATGGAAGTCTGCCCAAACAGGTGGTATGAAAATTAAAAACAACACCAATGGATATCAGCCTCTTAAATAGAGGTCTAGACCGCGGTGAATGGACACAGACCAAATAAGATCCTCCTTCCGGTGCGGGGATGAATACTGGAACCCAGAATCACAACCACCATCCAGAAACATCTGGATCAACACAACAGTGCGTCCCTTATCAGACCTTGAAGAACGACGACAACCTTGGAGATGACGACGACGATAGGTTGGGAATCCGAACTGAAGCTTGATCGTCGAAGAGGAAAACGTCTAATATGCCATGTCCAAAACCTCTTTCAAACAAAAGAGTCCAAGTTGACCAAAGTGAATACCACATTGGATTTGGATTATTCATGATAATGGCGAATACCGCCAACACGGTAACAATTTTACATGCCAACAATTCATTGTGACAAACAACGAATACACGGCCATTTCGAGCCACTTAGTCCCAATTCAAGCGGATAAACATCACCCCAGATTCTCCGGCACAATGTTCACATAACCGGAAGCTTTGAACCCTGCGAATTTCAAAAAATCCGGACAGAAACAGGAAGACAAAGATCCAATACAGTGATACACCACTCTGGTGACGAGATCCGGTAGTGAATCACGAACAACCCATAAAAGAGAATCTGATGGATCCTACCCGAAAGGTTTTGAGAGATCTGCGGCGAGCAAGAAAGCTAGCCATCGACGGCGACGACAACCATATAGCAGAAGAAACGAAAAAACCAGATTGAGGCTCCATGACAGAACCACGATCTTCAAACCACCAGAGACCACTGGCCGACAGCTTGACCTCCGGCGGATCTGGAACAGAGATGGTGCGGGAGGCTAGCGCCAGCCGTCGCACCACCCACGGCCGTCGCTACATTGAGGAATTGGAAGGAAGAGGGCAGCGCAAAGAATTGGAAGGGAGAGAGCGGCGCGACTTCAAAAACCCTCCATTCTTCAGGTTTGACAAATATTATTTCTATATAAAAAAAAAAATCATACACTTTTTCATATACTGTTGATTTTTTTGCAGAAACTATTAAAATTTTTCACACTCTAAATATATAATATGGAGACTCAAGATTAAGAACATTAGAATGTGAAGAATGCCAAATTTTAAAGAGATCACGTCTATTTAATCGATGTGATTTTTATGGATGATAGAGCATGCATCAAGTTTTTTTCTTCGTAAACTTTTACTAACATGATTTCACATTAACTTAATTATTTTTGTATGCTGATATTTATTTAATTTTGTTGTTGGTGATATTCGAGGGGATCATAATTCAATGCACTATGTGAAGCGGCAATGTTACAAAATATCAATATATGTTATTATAAAAAAAAAAATATCAATCTACGTTGATTGATATAATATGTTATAAGATAAAAAAAAATCTTAATTTCTAATGACAACCATAAATTTAAACCAAATTTCTATGAATATAGAATATTTTATAAAACTATAACCATTGTCAAGCCGTATAATTTTTAAGGAGTTAATTTATATGTTTTGTCTATTTATTTGTTATACTTTTTTATGATATAGGTTCACAAATTGCACCATTGTTAGAGATGACTAATCTCCGTCAGGAATCGATGGGGCATAATAGGTGGGTTCTTCCTTTCAATTGATTTTTTTCTCTCATACGCATGAGCCACGAAACAAACTCATGACCACATGTTTAAAGTGAGCCAAAATTGTTACCATTTGGACTAATTCATTATTGATTTTGTTACATTTTTTATTCTTGCATTGTACATTCATCTCACAATTTTATTTTTTTTTGTTACATCTCCCCATTTATATTTATTTTTAAGATATTATTATAATTGTAAATTTAAATAAATTCAATTTAATATACTTACACGTGTGCACACAAACTTATTTAATATCTAATCCATGCAACATGGGGCTCTAAACTAGTTTAATTAATTTCTTTCTTTGTGTGTCTAAATATAGGGTAAAGCTTATTGTCACGAAATAACTACAGACGAAACACACGAACATAATGTGACCCTTGGATTATCATTGACCAATGGACATGATTGCCGTCAAACTAGGATCTTATATATCTTTTGTTTTTTAAAAGCCACTTATTTGCTTATCTTGCTTTTTTTTTTTTTATGGTGGCGGAGTTTGAACCTCGGACCTTACATATTTTATGCATTGTCCTTATCAATTGAGCTAAGCTCACGAGGACCTTTGTTTTTCTTGCTATTCTTGTACAAACTGTTCGTAAAATATAGCAATACTCCTAAATATAATGTCTAAGTTCTTGTGCCCACACAAGAGTTATTAAAGTCCCAATGTATGGATTAAAGTATTTATTTTGATGAGAAAGTCTTGGTTGGGCACATACCCAACACTTCAATTTTAGGAACACACACAAAACCAAGAAAAAAATTAAAGAAAAATAAAATTATAATATATCAATTGATATGACTAATACTTTTTATTTAATTTTATTAGTTTTATGTGAGTATGTGTCCAAAATTGAAGTATTGGGTATGTGTCCAACCAAGACTTTCTCTATTTTGATATTCATTCATTCAATTAAGTCCCAGAGATCATTCAGTTCATTTTCAAAGTTGTAAAATAATTTCATTCTTTAACCCTCTCTCTTGTGAGTGGTAGTATAATCATTGTGTGATTCATGCAAATGAGCCTTTTTTTCGACATTTTGTTTTAATATATAATATATATTTGTACAGTCATTTGGTGATAACTTTTGTGACAATATTTTTTTCTTTTTATTTTTTTAGTCAAAAACAATAAAAAGAGAAATAGAAAGATAGGGGATAAGCACATACTATTAGTATAAGAGAGTTGTTCAAAAATTGTCACAAAATAATTGTACGAATATCATTTCACAAATTTTTGATAGCACCCATATCTCTTCAAATTATAGTTCAATATATGGTAACCTAAAGTCTTTTTACGTTCAAAGCCTTTTCAATTCTATTGTTATTTTAATTCAAGTCATTTAATTTTGCAGCCCAAGATTAGCCTTAAACCTTTTTTGCCAATGTCGTTTATAAAACTAGACGGATTCAATTTAGAGACATTTTTAAAACAATCAACCCAGACGTTGATCTACCTATTAACTACTCCATCTGTTTCACAATACTTGTCATTTTTTGAGAATAATTATTTTTCACATCACTTATCACATTTAAGTTTCAATGCAACATTAATTATTGACTTGTCAATAATATCCTTACTTATTTATCGTAGAGAGAGAAATAATAGAATGAAATATTAAATGGTTAAGGTTATTATAGAAAATAATACATAAAATTTTATCAAAGATAATAAAATTTATTTGATTTCTTGGTATGTGTAAATTCATTAAAAGCCACAAGTATTGTGAAACGGAGAGTAGTTTAGATTCTCACATATAATAGCGGAGCCAGAAATTTTATCGAGCCCGATCAAAATTTTGACCGCAAATTCACATATGACATAATATATAAATAGTCATAAATTGAAATAAAAGAAGCTCGTCATTTTATCGATAAAAGTACAATTTGAAATAAGAGAGATGAAATATAATCTTCCAATATACTAAATAAAATTAGGAGGTAAATGCCCTTTCTGAGACCTCTTTGCGATGAATGTTCGAATAATATCAACATCATCAAGTGACTTGAATATCTTCCGCTCAGTGTAACATATAATCAAGTCATTGAACCACACATCGTTGATCTTGTTGGTAACAATTCTTTTTCACGGCCTTATAAGATTATTTTACTAGCTTATTGACAGGGTTTTATAACCAATGGACTTTCAACTTTTGATGTTGGTAATATCTTTGGTGCACCCGCTATTGTTGAAAATTCACAAATTAGAAGTTAAAATCTGATTTATTATGTCATGTTGTAGAAGTGATTGTATGTTTTTTTAGGTATGAAGTGAGGTGAGGTTTAGTATGGGAAAACAAAGTTGTTTTCCATCATGGGAAAGTCTTTTTGGACTGTTAGATTAAATAGGAATACAAATTTTATGATGGTCTGCATATACCATATAATCCATCAGCATTCTCTCTCCTCCATTCCACCACAACACTATTCATCTTCCATCTCAATTTTACTTTTCAATCCGAAGAACACAAATTTACTACTCAAATTTGGACAAACTGAGTTGAGTTTTGGAAACAAGGAGGGACTATGTTGTCACCATCAGCAGACTTATAAGGCATATGTACCAATAATATAGATGAATCAAACTCCAATATATCTCCCCAAATTTAGAAAACACACCAACAAGAGTCATATTTAATCAAGAAACCAATA
>Ga0315913_1008678_pt1 | contig 12019 bp, 9 predicted proteins | sample MpolsnodulesMG_FD_207736 | JGI IMG/M metagenome (GOLD analysis project Ga0315913, IMG submission 207736) | Medicago polymorpha root nodule microbial communities from Los Angeles, California, United States - small nodules | ecosystem: Host-associated > Plants > Roots > Nodule | place: USA... | reverse complement strand
GAAATATGTCCTTATTTTCTTTAGATAAAGTTTGAGTTACTTGAACTAATGTTTTACAATTTTTAGCCATGTATGTGACATATCCAACAAGATAGATAAGGTTTCTTTTTGGATTTAGTTAGATAGCTAATACGTGGTTCTTTGACTTTCTCATGCAAACCTAATTTTGCTACATTTTTTTTTATAGAAAGACCTCATTTTGCTACCGTCACACTCACTAATGCTAATAATAGAAAACACTAGCACCCACATGAAAATGGTTAATTAATCTTTGTTGCAGGATATTGGATTACGTTGCTCAAAAAAAAAAAAAGGATATTGGATTACGATACTTTGAATTTTCTAGGCTACAAGTGCACATATATCAGTTTGTGATGTGATTTAGATTATTCCTTATGTAAATTAACAACATCGAATAAATCAATTTGATAATATATTATTTGCCCACTCACACCTCAAATAATTCAAGTTACACCCCAAAATTACCACTATAACCTTTAATTAAAATAAAAATTTCGATATAAACTATGTAAACTTAATTTTCTTAACTTATGTAAACTCAATTTACATAAATTTATGTAAACTTAGTTTACATAAGTTAAGTAAATTAAGTTTACATATACATGTTCACATGTTCAGGTACATTAATTATACATACGTAAATTCAGTTTACATAGTAAATTAAGTTTACTTGAAGTGTTCAGACACATTAGTTACATATACATAAATTCGTTTTACGCAGTTTATGTAAACTGAGTTTACTTAGTTTATGTAAACTCAATTTACATAAGTCAAGTAAAATAACGTACATTCAGTTTACACAGTTTATGTGAACTGAGTTTACTTAGTTCATGTAAAATGAGTTTAAATATACATGTATAAATTGAATTACTCTACGTAATCTTAAATTACACTACCCCTTTTTAGAATATATATATACGTAGATTAAATTCACATGTGACCTATATACACTTAAATTACGATAACCTGTTCACGTAAACTTAAATCATGTTATATTATGGAACAAACAAAACAAAACGACATATCGATTAGAAGAAGTCGCTACTTTTGATGGCTTATCTATATAGCTAGTTTTTCTTCTTTTTTCTTTTTTATAGAAAATATAACTAGTTTCTTAAGCGTCATTATTATGTGATTTTAACTCAAGTTTTAGGTAAAACATATTTACTTTTTTAATATATACACACACATGATACACTATAATGCATAAGACTCATCAATATAACCAATTTTCATCAATAATGCTATGCAAACACTATCATAGTCGAGGACAGATATAGGCATAGCTTATTGGGGACAGGTGTATCCCACTAGCTTAAATGGTTTCTTCAGTAGTTAGTGAATAAGGATATTTTATCTTAATTACAAAATAAGATTGTCCCCTCCAAGTTTAAGTGGTCTTTGAAAATCTTTAGTGGAAATTAAAAATATATATTGTGTCTACAATAGTGCGTATACTCTTAAGTTTTTATCAATGTTAGACACTTTGGTCTTACAAATTTGTTTGGTTTTATTTTGGTTTCTTTAAGTTATAAATGTTTTTTTAGAGGAAGTTATAAATGTTAGGTAGACTTTGATTCTTTAAGATGCAAACCTGTCAAATTAATATTGATCGAAGATAAGTATTTTTTTTCTTCCTCTTTTCGCTTTCTCTACCTTAGGTAATTTTGATATTAGAAAAACTTAACAAATTAGGTCAAATTTTATAGTTTTGTATGATGATGGTAGGATTGGTGGTTTTTGATATTTTATTTTTGGTCAAGTGTTAAGGTTCTTCTGGATATCTAATGTAGAAGGAATGGTTTGGATTAGAGTAGTGTAGAGTGAAGGGTTGAATCATAAAAATACAATGATTTCTTAGTTGACATGGAAATCCGGTATCCTATTCTTGATTGCTTATGCATTATTGATAACATTATACTCGTCGTCTTTAACATAATTTCAATTAATGATTTCTTTCTTTATCTTTTTTTCAAATCATTTTAGTCTTTGGTCCATTTGTATATGGATTTTCAAACATTAAATATAAATTCATATGAAAACATGCGTGAATGGCCATAGATTTGAATATTGAAAATTCATATTTTTTGTTTTTTTGTGGTGGCTGAGGTTTGAACCCGGGATCTTGCATATATTATTCATTATCTCTACAAACTGAACTAAGGTCGCGAAGACGTTGAAAATTTATATACAAATTGATCAAAAGAATGAAAATGACGTAAAAAATAAAATAAAGAATGATATCGTTATCTAAAATTAAGTTAAGAAACGACAAAAGTAATTTTACCTACATTATTATTTTATGAAGCATGATGTAATATAGACCCGCTGATCCTTGTGAGAAGTTTAAATTAAAACTTCAAAGATTGAATTGAAAGGGTAAGACATGTGCTATTTACTACTTGATTGATTGGAATATTTTATGATTTACCCTAATTAAATAGATGAGCATGGTTGATTCATGATCTATTTATTTATGTAGCCATGCAAGTACAATAAAGACATTTATCTGGTGGTAGAGGTAAACTTGTGTCCATATCGGTGCAGAAGGTTGCTCAAACGTCAAAAGCTCCAGCAAAAAGAAAGGTAAAATAAATACACTTATTATCATGGGTATAAAATGGGTGGTATGATTTGATGGTGTTGAACTAGAATTATTTTTTTTTTTTTTGGATTACTTTGAATTGTTGAATTTGGTTTTGAAATTGTTATTTGTTTTACATTGTTCAGATTTCTGACAGTTAAATGTATAAATATATGTTTGAGTATTATCATCTTTTGAGTTAGCTTCTGGAATAAAATTCAAACCTATTTAACATGAACGCCATTCCATTTCTAGCAATTTAATACTAGTAAAATTTGGTTTTTTTAAAAAATCTTCATCCGTTTCACAATACTTGTCGCTTTTGGAGAATAATTTTATTTCACATTACTTGTCACACTCAAGTTTCAATGCAACATTAATTACTGGTTCTGACTCTATTAATATTTCAAGATAGTCCATGTCTTTGTCAAAATTTTCTAAATTAAGTCCCTTGTCATGTGAAGAAAATATAGAAACATGGGTCTAATTGAGAAACTTTTGACAAAGACAGGGACTTTAGTCAAAAGTTTCTCAATTAGACCCATGTTTTTATGTTTTTTGACATGACGAGGGACTTAATTGATTTTTTTTTAACAAAAATGAGTACTATTTTGAGATATTAATAGAGTCAATGACTAACTGATAATCACTTACAAAGATAGGGACCCGATTGGTAGTTTGCTCGCCTTTTAGGCATAGTCTTTTGAGACATACTTTTCACCTTGTGGTTTATCATATATTTTTCACCTTTTAGGCATCACGTTACTTGACTCGTGAGATTGAGTCGTTCGCGCTTGACTCAATTTTAGTGAAACGGCTGAAGAAGAAAAGCAACACAAAAAACTCAAGCAACCCATATTTGATTGTGTTATGACCTTTCAAATCGCTCGCAACTATGATCTTTGAGATGATTTTTATTTTAAGAATCATTGAAAAAGAAGCGGTTTTGTAAAAAAAATAAATAAAGAAGTATTCACAAGCAGATCTAAGATATGTTGGACCAATAGTTAAAATTAATTAAAATATATTTTCTGTCACCGAAGAGATTACTAGGCTGAGTTGTGGACTAGATCCTCTCTTTAAGACGTTTCGTGGCACTACCCAAAATTGTGCAAACAGACTATCAACCACGACGACCCCGGGATAAACAGCTCAGCTACAACTGTATCAGAGTCCTATTGCACTATAGGATATGTTCTAGAAATACCCCTTCAAATATGGTGCTAAGACCACTCTAATATGACATTGATACCACTCTATTATGGTATTAAGACCACTCTTATATGGTACTAGGACCACTCTAATATGGTGTTTCTACCGATCTAACCTCTAATTCTCCAAGGGCATAAAACATAAAAAGATTAACTATATTCTTAAGATCATTCTTATTTTTCGAAGGGACACTTTATCTCGAAAGGGACTATAATCTTAAGAATACTCTTATTTCAGAAGAGACGAATTTTATCGAAGGGACTATGTTCTTAAGACCATTCTCAATTCCGAATGGATATTTTAAACTGAAGGGGTTATGGCCTTAAGAACACTCTTTAAATCCGAAGGGACAAAAAAAAAGGGAGAAGAAAAGAATAGCTCGTCAACACAAGCTAAAGGAGGGAGAAGAGAGAAAAGTTCTTTGACAACTCAAGAGATATTTTGGGGTGAGTAGAAGTGAGGAACAAGAACTCTATTTATAGGTGAGGAGCCAAAGATGAGTGTTAGATCCAATGGCTAAGATCATTTGACCATTAAAAAATAAATGGTTTGACCTCACCTCATAAATGAGCAATAATTGAGAAAGTTAACATGATAATTTTTTTAATTCACACTATAACACACCATGTGTTCCAACAATCGCCCTCTTGAATTTAAAAAATGATTCAGAATTTTCTTTGAAGATTGCATAAAGAAAGGTGTTTTACGACTTGAACCTTTGCCTTCGAAGATTGTGCATAAGCAAAGGTGTCTATGACTTGAACCTTTGCGTAGTGAATAAGATTCAGATTTTACTAGAGCGACTCGTAGTCTTAAACTCTATCTCTGACATCAAACCACACACAACCTTTTCTTGGGTGTATTCTCAAAAAGCCTGTGCATCAAAGGCCCTGCACGTTAATCCCGGTTTAGTGAACACTCTAGGAATTTTGTCTATAGAATTCCATAGGAAGCGGCCCCCACTTCCACATTCACAAAGGTGAGTGTATCAAGAGTACTCTTGTAGCTATGGACTCCACTCCACATAGAGTATAGATCTCATTAAGAGTTTCTATTATCTTAACATCTTATCGCTTCAGGTATCATGCCTCTTATGATTTATTCTAGCATGTTCAACTAATATCACTTCACAACTTGTTATTACCCATTGAACCTATTTCTTTAGATCTCCAGTCATTTAGGTTGGTTACCATCATGAGTGATTCCATAGGAAGTAGGCCCATCTTCATCGATGTGTTATGGACTTTCTCTCTAGCTAGTCCTTTCGTCAAAGGATCGGCTAAAATTTCATCAGTGTGTACATGATCCAGTCTTACAGCCTCTATGGAGAGTAACTCTCTAACAATGATGTTTCTTATGATGTTTTTGTTATCTCTTACCGTCACATTAACGGTTCTCAATTTCTGCAATAGCCGCGGTACTATCGCTTTGGATCAACACAACTGGTAATTGTTTTCCCATAAGAGAATCTTTGCTAGCAAGCATGTTTACCAACTTGCTTCTTCACTAGTTGTTGCTAGTGTTATCTTCTCAGACTCCATAGTAGAGTGAGCTAATATAGTATGTTTCTTATATTTCCAAGCAACAACTCTTCAAGTGGTAAATAAATATATATCCACTAGTCATCTTGGAATCATCTAATAAGGTGTTCCAATCTGCATCTAAGTGTCTTTCTAGGACAACAGAAAACTTTTAATAATGTAATACAAGGTTCATGGTTCCTTTTCTTAGGTATCTTAAAACCCTATCAATAGCTTGCCAATGCTCATTACTAGGTCGACTGACAAACCTGCACAACATTCCCACGACATACACAATGTTGGGTCTAGTGCAATCAATGGCAAACTTAAGGGTACCAATGATGCTCTCACACTTTCACCAATGTTAATAAATAGTTTTTCACCTGGATCATATGGTGTGCAAGCAGGTTTGCACTCAAAGTATTTATATTTCCTCAAGATCTTCTCAATGTTGTGAGCTTGATCCAAAGAAATTCTCTTTTCTGACCTGGCAATTAATACGCATAATTACATTATCTTCTCTGAGGTCTTTCATATCAAAGTTGTCAGATAACAATGATTACAAAGCATTCACAAACAAAATATAAGTAAGTCGTCTACATGGAGACATATGATTGTGCAAATGTTATTATTAAATTTATAATAAATAACTTTTCCACTTTCAGTTAATTTAAACTCTTTTCTTATCATTAAGTTGTCAAACTTATCGTGACATAGCTCATGGACTTTTTAATACCATACACAGAGTTATCTAACTTGCATACCTTAGTTTCTTGCCCATGGATCACAAAACCTTCAAGTTGTTCCGCATAGATTTCTTCTTCCAGTTCACCATTTAAAAAAGGGTTGTAACATCCATTTGGTGTACTATCAAATTATGAATAGCAACAAGATCGATTAGTACCCTTGTGGATGTTATCCTGGTGACTGCAGAAAAGGAGTCGACGAAATCTATTTTTACTGTTTTCCTAAAACCCTTGGCTACAAGGCGAGCCTTGTATTTATCAACCGTTCCGTCGGGTTTTATTTTTCAAAATCCATTTACAACATATTGGTTTGCAACGAAAAGGCAAGTCTACCGAATACTAGGTCTTGTTAGACTCTAGAGAATCCATATTATCTTTTATGGCTTCTTGCCATAAGTCAGCATTCAAGGAAGACAACGCTTCTTGAGGGCTAGTTAGATCCTCTTCTAAAGTATATACCAAGTAATCAAGTCAATACTCCTTTGCAACTAGTGATTTCTTACCTCTTCGAGGTTCTGTTACATCTGATTCGATGTTCTCATCCATGCTTCTGATCGCGGGATTGTGATCAGTTGTAATGCCCCCACTAGTGCCCCCATTATTCTCTTAATTTAAAGGGAAATTTAATTTCATAGAAATCATCATCGTATGATTCTATGATCACTTTTGGAGTAAGGAAGTTTGTGGTTTGGGGGTAATGAGTATTAGAGAGTTTAATTTTGCTTTATTAGGAAAATGGTGTTGGCGGTTGTTGGTGGATAGGGAGAGTTTGTGGTTTAGGGTGTTGTCAACGCGGTACGGTGTTGAGGGAGGGCGGGTGTTGGACAGTGGGAGAGATGTCTCTACTTGGTGGCGTGATATAGCTGCCTTGCGTAGAGAAGGTTGGTTTAGTAATCATGTCAGTCGTTCGGTTGGAAACGGAAGTGTAGCCTTTTTTGGTTGGATGTGTAGGCCGGTGGTGAGTCGTTTAGAGTCAGGTTTAGAAGATTATTTGATTTGGCGGTGCGTAAGGAGGCGTATGTGTTTGATATGTGTCAACTAGGGTGGGGGGTTGAGGGCGAAGCGTGGAGATGGTGGCGGCGGTTGTTTGCGCGGGAAGATGAGTTAGTGGGGAAGCATAGATTATTACTTCAAAATGTAACTTTGCAGGTTGACAAAGAGGTTAGATGGCTTTGGCGGTTGGATTTATCTCATGTCTTTTCGGTTCGTAGTGCTTATACATGACGACTCAACCCCGTGTTACTTCTACGGTGGTTGCGACGTCGCTTTAGCACAATGATATCCCTCTGAAAGTTGTGCTTTTTTCTTGGTGTTTGTTTCGAGATAGGTTTCCCACAAAGGATAACTTATTTCGACGTGGAGTTATTGATGACGCCTCTCGGATGTGTATTGCTGGGTGCGGTTCTTTGGAAGATTGATCTCATTTATTATTACATTGTACCAGTTCTGGATCAGTTTGGCATTATATTTATCGGTGGCTTGGTATATCTTCGGTTACCCCTTGTTATGTAGCAGATCATTTTAATCAATTCAACAATGCCAGTGCTGGGGCTAAGGCGTGGCGATCAATTATGCAGGTGCTTTGGTTTGCTACCGTGTGGGAAATTTGGAAAGAAAGAAATAACATGTTATTTAATGGTAAAGAATTCTCAATATTAAAAGTGGTAGACAAGATTAAGTCATTTTCCTTCATGTGGTTGAAGGCGAAATTTGCCTCTCTTCCATTAAATTATCATGGATGGTAGCTTAGTCCAATTACTATGTTGGGCATTGACTAGTAGTTATTTCTTCTTTCCTTGCTTTGTTACTATTTTTTTTCCCGGTTTGCATCAGGTAAATAAATAAGGTGAATTCGATGGAACATTTGATTCAAAGTGTGATAGTGGAAGTGGGATGTAGTTTTAATCTTATCCAATCAAATAAATCACCTATGCTCAATGTGAAACTGTCACAATTTTTCCATATCCCTATAAAGCAACCGCGACTGAGATGTATTGTGGCTGTGTGTTGGCATCCCCCATCATTTGGGTGGACCAAGGTTAATATTGATGGCTCTTGATATGGATCTCCGTCTTGCGGGTCAATAGGGGGCGTGTTCCGGAACTCTCAGTGTGATTTCATGGGGGGTTTTGTGCAGAATCTCGGCCATGCTTCTGCTACTTTTACAGAAATTTGAGCAGCTATGTACGTAATTGAAAAAGCTGTGGAATTGAGTTTTTGTAATATCTGGGTCGAAAGTGACTTCATACAGCTTGTTAGCGCCTTTCAACAAAGCTGATAATATTCTGTGGCAAATTAGAAACCGGTGGAATAATTGTAAGAATATGGTGAAGGCCTTAAACATAATATGTACGCACATTCCTAGGGAGGGGAACCAAGTAGCGGATGCTTGGGCTAAAAATGGACATGGCTTGCCAAGCTTTACCACTCAATGGTGGAATGATCCCCCTTTATTTTTAGAAGTTTTGCTTTTGAGAGATAGTACTGGATTGCCTTTTTCTAGGCCTTCTTCTTTGTAATTCTTTTGTATTAATTCGGTTCAGGCATCTCCTAACTTTTTCATATCATTTTAGTGCTTTGATCAACAAAAAAAATATTGTTATGACGCTTTTGTTATTCCTTGGCACACCTTGTGCTAGGAAGTACATTTTGATTTGGTAATATATTCCATTTTAGCTTTTTAAAAAAAAAATAATTTCTTATCGTATGATATTAGATTACGATACTTTGAATTTTCTAGACAACAAATGCACAGACCTATTATGAGTGGGTTCTTGATAACTTTTTACATCGGTTTGTGATGAGATTTAGATTATTCCTTATGTATGAATGTTTTAAATTTGTTACGAAATCATGCAGGTATTATTTTTTTTTTGTTTTGAATAATGTATTATTTAATTCAATCGCTATATAACTTGTTTCTAAAGCATCATTTTAATGCGATTTTAACTCAAGTTTTAGGTAAAACATATTTACTTTTTAATATATACACATAACACACACTATAATGCATTAGACTCGTCAATATAACCAATTATCATCAATAATGTTATGCTCTATCATCATACTCAAAGACGGATTAGGCATAGCATATTGGGGGCAGCTGAACATAGGGTTGGACAAAGATACCGAATCCGGCCGGTACGAATGGCCCGCGGGTGGTAGGGTCGGTTTAAATGGTCAAGTCGGTTCAAACGGGCAAAAGAACCCGGTCTGCAGTGGTTTGGTACGGACGACTTCGGGTGGCTAATCCAAACCCAGCGAAGCCCGCATCCGACCGACCCAATGTATATTTATTATATAATTATTATCATTTAAAATTGTTGGAACAATAGTCAAAGTTAGTTAAAAAATATTTTCTATCACTAAAGAGATTACTAGGCTGGGTCGCAGGCTAGGTTGCTCTCTTTAAGACGTTTCGTGTCACTGTCCAAAATTGTGCAAGCAGACTATTAACCACGACGTCCCCAGGATAAAACAGCCCAGCTACAACTGTATCAGAGTCCTATTGCACTATAGGATCTGTTCTAGAAATACACCTTCTAATATGGTGCTAAGAACACTTTAATATGACATTGATACCACGCTATTATGGTACTAAGACCACTCTTATATGGCACTATGACCACTCTAATATGGTGTTTCCATCACTCTAACCTCTAATTTCTCCAAGGGCATAAAACATAAAAAGATGAACTATATTCTTAAGATCATTCTTATTTTTCGAAGGGACACTTTATCTCGAAAGGGACTATGATCTTAAGAATACTCTTATTTCAGAAGGTACGAATTTTAACAAAGGGACTATGTTCTTAAGACCATTCTCAATTTCGAAGGGGCATTTTAAACCGAAGGGTCTATGGCCTTAAGAACACTCTTTAAATCCGAAGGGACGGGAAAAGAGGGAGAAGAAAAGAATAGCTCATCAACCCAAGCTAAAGGAGGGAGAAGAGAGAAAAGTTCTTTGACAACTCAATAGAACTTTTGGGGTGAGAAGAAGTGAGGAACAAGAGCTCTTTTTATAGGTGAGGAGCTAAAGATGAGTTTTAGATCCATTGGCTAAGATCATTTGACCGTTACAAAATAAATGGTTTGACCTCACCTCATAAATAAGCAATAATTGAGAAAGTTGACATGAGAATTTTTTAATTCGCACTATAATACACCATGTGTTCCAACAAGATATGATCTCGTTGTTCGTATTTTTTTTTATCTACTACCATGTGCGACATGTAAGCCTTGTGCACACTGGAACATGCCAATTGAAGAGAAAGTAAGAAAACACGGAAATGTAGTTATTTTTTTGGCCAAATACCATTTGTGATCCTTTAAGTTACATGATTATAACAAGTTAGACCTTTAATTTTTTTTGTTACAAATTGGTCCTTTAAGTCATAAAATATTTGCACCATTATCCTAATTTCATCAAACTCAATCAAAAAGTGTTTATGTGGATGTTTAATGTTATGTTTGGTTGTCCAGATTCATTACTCTCAAAACTAGAGCTCATAGGTGTGTTATTCGATCTTGATTCAAAACAAAATTGATCGATTACTTGATTTATAATATTGTTGATCAAATATTTATATGTAAAATTAGGCTTGAAATTCAAAAACCAGAAGAAGAAAATGTGTATAAGTAATCATGTTTGATATCATAAGCACTTTGGAACCTATTGTAACAGCCCGATTTTTGCTAGATTTATTCTATTATTTATTTATGTGTGTTTATATGTGCTTATATGTGATTAATTGCCTACGTGTGTATTTTAATAGGTTTTCAGCATTCGAAGGGTATTATGGTCATTTTAGACTCAGGGGTGTTTTGGTCATTTTGTGAGCAAGGGTAAATTAGTAATTTTATGGTGAGATTTATTTTTAAGTGTTTATAGTGAGAACCTTTACTTTTACTAAGTTACTATTCTGTAGCGGTAATTAGTTTTATACCGGTAGTTATTCGATAACACTTAACCATTAGTGGATAGAAACTTGGGGGTTAATTTATAAGTGTTGTGAGCCCATTAGAATACAAATTGGGTTAGGCCCAATTGTTGGGACTATATAAGTTTTGTCTTTGGAATCTAGGTTAGAATAATCATTTTCAAGTGAAGAGAGGAAGATAGAGAAAGAGGCTAAGAGAAGAAAGGGGTTAGAGAAGAAGAATTGGTGAACCCATAGGAGCTAAATTGAAGCTTGTACTAGGTTTGTTGCTCATTGAGGTAAGGGGGTCAGTTTTCAATTATAATCAATTAGTTGTAGCTTTTCTCTAATTCTATGCATAAGTGCTTATTTGTATAAAGTGATTATTAAGATTTAATTGATGAAATTCGTGCTTATGATTTGATGTGATGTTTGAGTATGTGAAATTGATGTTAAATGAGTTGTTGTTGATGAAATTACATGCTCAAAATATGATTATATGTATACTTTGCATTTTCACTTAAAATGGATGAAATATGATGTTATTGTTGATGGATTGTTGTTGAAATCATGTTGACTGTTCCTGTTGTTGTTGTGATATGTTATTATTGATGATTGGAACCTTGGGTGATCATAATCATTGAGATTGTTGTGAAAATCGGATTGTTCTTGAGAGTTTTTACAAAATGGGTCAAATGGTGATTTTTGTTAAAAGGATGTTTTGGTTCAAGTTTTATATGGTTTTGAGTCTTTTTGGTGTTTATAAACGTTTGGACAAACCATGGGATCAAATTTGGGCTTAGGGGATTCAAAATTGGGATTTTGGGGGTGAAAAATGGGTTTTTCACGACAGCAGACTGTCATTACTCGCCGTGGCGAGTGATGTACTCGCGGGGCGAGCTGCACAGTGACAGCATGCTCTGTTTTGCATTCTTGCGTCTTTTTCACCTGTTTATCTTTTGAATTGGCCTTTGGTGTAAACATGAAAGTTTTAGATAATTGAATTATCTTTCAAAT
>Ga0315913_1008676_pt1 | contig 12021 bp, 15 predicted proteins | sample MpolsnodulesMG_FD_207736 | JGI IMG/M metagenome (GOLD analysis project Ga0315913, IMG submission 207736) | Medicago polymorpha root nodule microbial communities from Los Angeles, California, United States - small nodules | ecosystem: Host-associated > Plants > Roots > Nodule | place: USA... | reverse complement strand
AGAGGTTCCCATAGGATACTATGGATATTTAGGGTGCTAACACCTTCCCTAAATATAACTAACCCCCGAACCCTAAATCTTTCAATATGGGGTAGTTTGAACTTTTTCCCCCTTTTTCTAAAAAAAATTAAATGTTCAGTTGTGAAATAAATTAGTGAGTCAAACGCTAACCAAATAGCCTTGATCTCCAAAAAATGACGCGACACTACCCACATGCTTGCTGAGGAGGTTGAGTACTGGTGGACGAATGCTAAGGGAAGACTTGAGGCTAGTGGAGAGGTTGTGACTTGGGCAAGGTTCAAGAGTGAGTTTCTAAGTAATTACTTTCCAGAGGATTTAAGGAACAAGAAGGAAGTGGAGTTCTTGAACTTGAAGTAGGAGAACTCATCTGTTGTAGAGTATGCATCTAAGTTCGAGGAGCTTTCGAGGTTTTGCCCGTACATCGATGTCGAGGATGCTATGGTTTCGAAATGTGTGAAGTTTGATAGTGTTATGAGGCAAGAGATTTACCAGTATATGTGTGTCCAGGAGATCAGGGATTTCGATACTTTGGTGCATAAGTGTCGCATGTTTGATGATGCCGGAAAGGCCAAGGTGAACCATTATAAGGCGGCGAAGGACAAGAAAGGGAAGGGTCATGGATTTGGGAAGCCATACAACAAAGATAAGGGGAGGAAGAAAGAGGTTGGTGGAGGCTCTAAGCCGAGTGTAGCTGATTTCAGATGCTTTAAATGTGGAATTTTGGGTCATTACTCTAGTGATTGTAAGAAGGGAGACAGTTGCTACAAGTGTGGGTAGAAAGGTCACAAGGCATTTGAATGGAAAAACGATATTACTTGTTTCAACTGTAGAGAGGTAGGTCATATCAGTACTAAGTGTACCAAGCTGAAGAAGGCGGCGAGTAAGGTGTTCGCTTTGAACAATGAGGAAGTGGAGCAGCCGGATAATCTCATCTGAGGTACGTGTTTTATCAATATTACTCCTTTGATTGCAATTGTTGATACTGGTGCTACTCATTCTTTCGTCTCGGTTAGTTGCGTTGAACGTTTGAATTTGTTTGTAACTCCGCTGTCGCGAGGGATGGTCATCGATACCCTAGCCAATGGCTCGGAGACTACTTCCTTGGTGTGTGCTAAATGTCATGTTCGTTTTGGTAGCGTTGATTTTGAGTTGGATCTCGTGTGTCTTCCGTTGAAGCACATGGACGTGATTTTCTGTATGAACTTGATGCTATCTTTTGGTGTGAACATTAACTGTTTAACCAAGAGTGTAACGTTCCCTAAGAAAGTAGATGAGGTGGGTGAGAATTTCTTGACCGCATAACAAGTGAAGAAGTCGTTGGATTGTGAAGCTAGTGTGTTCATGATGTTTGCCTCATTGAAGGAAAGTAGTGAGAAAGAAGTTAGCGATTTGCCGGTAGTGCAAGAGTTTCTAGAATTTTTTTCCAAACGACATTACCGGGAAGTGGAGTTTGCAATTGATTTAGTACCAGGAACGAGTCCTATTTCGATCGCGCTGTATCGGATGTCTGCTTCAGAGTTGGGTGAGTTAAAGAAGCAGTTGGAAGAGTTGCTCGAGAAGTAATTTATCAGGCCGAGTGTTTCGCCGTGGGGTGCTTCAGTGTTGTTAGTTAAGAAGAAGGATAGTAGTATGAGGTTGTGTGTGGATCATCGCAGTTGAACAAGGTGACGATTAAGAATCGGTACCCGCTCCCGAGGATTGATGATTTGATGGATCAGTTGGTTGGTGCGGAAGTGTTCAGTACGATTGATTTAAGATCAGGATATCACCAGATACAAGTGAAGGCGGAGGATATATCCAAAACTACGTTCCGAACAAGGTATGGTCACTACGAGTATTTTGTGATGCCATTTGCTGTGACTAATACGCTTGGTGTCTTCATGGAATATATGAATAGAATATTCCATCCTTTTCTTGACCGTTTTGTGGTGATGTTTATAGACCATATCTTGGTGTATTCGAAGTCAGAGGAGGAGCATGTTGAGCATCTGAGAATTGTGTTTTGTGTCTTGAAGGAGAAGAAGTTGTTCGCTAAGTTGTCGAAGTGTGAGTTTTGGCTGCGAGAAGTAAGTTTTCTTGGTCATGTGATTTCAAAGGGTGGTATAGCGGTGGATCCATCGATGGTTGATGCAGTGTTAAAATGGGAATCGCCGAAGTCTGTTATTGAGGTCAGAAGCTTTCTTGGGTTGGCAGGTTATTATCGTAGGTTTATTGAAGGATTCTCTAAGTTGGCGTTTCCACATACGCAGTTTACTCGGAAAGGACAAGTGTATATTTGGGATGCTAAGTATGAGAAGAGTTTCCAAGAGTTGAAGAAGAGGTTAGTTTAAGCACCAATGTTGATTTTACAAAATCGGAAGGAATATTTTGTCGTGTATTGTGATGCGTTTAAGATGGGTCTTGGAGGTGTGTTGATGCAGAATCGTCAGATTGTGGCTTATGCGTCGAGGCAGTTGAAAGCGCATGAGAAGATTTATTCGACTCATGATTTAGAATTAGCGGCAATTGTGTTTGTGTTGAAGATTTGGAGGCACTACTTGTATGTGAAGGTGATAAAAACACAAGAGGGTGGGTTGAATTGTGTTCTCTTTTTCTTCGTTTTCTCCTACTGAAGTCACTGTTCAAAGCAATTATACAGGTTCCTTCCACAAGCCGGAAGTAGTCCTGTCCCCCTTGCACTTCCAAGGAGAGTTCACTAAAAATGTAATATCTGATTACAATTGCTCACTGCTGAAACTAGCAAGAGACTTCAAACTACTCAAGGACAACTGCAAGAGATTTCCTATGCTTAAGAACAAAATCAAGAGACTTCCTATGCTCAAGCACAACTGCAAGAGACTTCCTATGCTCAAGAACTTAATCAAGAGACTTCTATTCAAACAGAATTACAAAGAAATTTGTTTGAGGTTGAACACTTGATATACAATCAGTGGTGTTCACAACCCAAATTAGATATAGACTCATTAAGACTCTAGAATTTCTAAGATATGGAAGTTGTTAAGAAATTCTAAATGAACTTTGATGTGAAACAACTTCAGCTGAGTTTTGGCACTTGTAAATTGTTGTATGAGTCTTACAATTCTCTATGTCTTCATTCCTTAATATAGAGGTGTGAAAAAGACGTTGTATAATGCCAGCATATCAAAAAGAGTCATTTGAAGCTTGATCAAATCACCAATGATCTGTTGCCTGATTTGGTTATTATCCTATGAAGGATCAATTTCAAATCCATTCCAAGTCGAGAGGAACACCATTGTAGGCACAACTGTTGTTCTTATACTAGCAGACATAAAATCAGCGTAGTGGAGATAGTGGTTGTACACTTCGTACAAATGTCCTTTTTCAATGCTCTCCAAAGAATAAGCATCCAAAGCCTTCAGATCCTTTTGAATTAGCCGTTGCTTCATTTTTCTAGTCTTCTCCGATGATAGGCGTGATTAAAACATCATTTGAACAACATCTGAAAAACTTCAGTCTTTCAGCTTCTGATGATCTTCAGAACTTCTGATGACGTCAACTTCTGGTGAATTGCTTCTGAAGAGGTGCTTCTGATGACGTCAGTTTCTTCAGAACTACTTGTCTTCAGAACCTCTTTCTTGCAGCACAAGCTTCCTTCTTGTTGATTTCATTGCTCTCATTTGTTCTTCCAGAACCTTTACTTAATCCTAAGCATTAAGCAAATTTATCTATGGTCCTGCACACTTGAACAAGTATTAGCATATCCAATTGACACTTTTAATACCTTGTTATCATCAAAACTCAAAGGGTAATGTTAAACATATTTGGTTCCAACAATCTCCCCCTTTTTGATGATGATAAACACTAGTATTTAAAATGTTCAATTGTTGTTAATCAAATTAACAAGTTGACTTTAAGGGTATGAGGTTTGTAAGCTCCCCCTGAGTCTAATAGTACTTTAAGGTGAGGTTTGTAAGCTCCCCCTGAGTTCTATCCATGTTAATTAAATTCATCATTAAAAACGTACTACACTCAGAATAATCTCACATTAAATTAATAGACTGAGAGATGAGAAGAAGTTCCTATTAATTTAACTTGTTTAAATAAAATTAATGGGGCTCAGAGCCTATAAATAAATATTATACATCTACTCCCCCTTTTGTCATCAACAAAAAGACAAAATAAAGACAAAAAGAAGAGATGAGAAAAACATAGTGAGAAAAAATTCAATATAAGACATAAATAATAAGTTCAGAAGCTAAAATGTTGTCAGAAGCAAAACAAGGTTAGAAACGAAACAGAGTATACTTAAACAGGATAAAACATTAATATTCAGAAGTACAAACAATAGACAAAATAGAAATTAAACAAGCAAAAATTGTGTGCAATCTAAGGCTTGGCTTGATTCTGAACCATTTCCATTAGATCTCTAATCAAATTGTTTGTAGTCTCTGATTGCTTCTGCATGTCTTCCTTAAGATCATTGTAACTCTTCATAAGATTTTCTTCTCTAATCTTTGCTTCTTATTGTTGAGCAATCATCTTCCTCTGAAGTTCAGCAACCAAGATCCTTTGCTCAAACAATGCTTTCTTCAGCTCTTTGTTTTCTTTCTCCAAGACAGAATCATCCTGTAGCTTCTTAAGAATTGCAGCATCTGAATTCTGGATTTTCAGCTTAGTCAACTACGTAAAGTCTGGATTTTTAGAATGAACATTAGAGAGGATAATGCTTGAAGCATCCAGATACATATGTGTGTCTGATAGGTACAGTCTGCGTCTCTCTAGACTTCTGTTAAGCTCTACTTTTTCCAAGTTCACAGTTACTCCTTGAAACCATTGTTGAAGATCCAACAGAGCTTTGTCATGAGTTTCCAAAGACAGCTTCTGAAGCTCACACATCATGTAATCCACTCTGCTTCTCAAGGAAGTCCACTCACTAACATAGTCGTCTTCATGTACAAGGTTATTCCTGGTCTTCACTAACTTGTTCAGATCCTTAAACATATTCTCACAAACCTCTTTTAATATAATAGAATCTAGTAAAAGGATGGGTGGGAATGTGATATCTGTAAGTTGAGTAGAGTTTGAGGAAGAGGGTTCACAAAGGGTTAACATTGATGTCGGTTCAGCAGTGGTGAGGGTTGTGGAGGTGCTTTCTAAAGTTACTTCATCAGAAGCTATTTCAGTGGCATTTTCTAAGTTTGGCTCAAAACCTGGTAATTCACCTTGATAGTGATTAGGCAGTTCATCTAAAACAGATGGGTCACTTGTTTGGGTTGATGGTTGAGGTTGAGATGATGATGTTTCAGGAATATTTGGCCCAGGCACTACTTGTTCACTTCCACCTTCTACATCAACAGGAATAGTTTGGAGTGGCTCAATCATAGGTGGTTGCATAGGATGATTAGCAGGTAATCTAGCACAAACATCAATCCTCATTTGGCTCATATCAATTATTCTATTAAGAACAGATGGATACATAGGCACAAATGCATCATCAACAGGCTTTTTCTGGTTCTTGGTAGATGATGATGGGGATAAGGATTTATGTAAGTTTGCATAGACTCTATTCAAGGGAATATTATCTATGTCTGAAGAGGTTGAAACAGAGTTATAGTGGGAGGCTGAGGTTGAACTAGATTCTACTTCTATTACATTAGAGATATTATGAGAATCAGTGTTACCTCTAGCAGCTTCTGAAGCATCAAGTTCTGAACAAGTAGCATCCTCCTTCTGAGTCTCTTCAGCAGCATTCAACAAATCACTAGCCACCACCAACTGTTGAAGATCCTTTGTTAGCTCAATTACTTTATGAGCAGCTTCAATTGTTGATTCCTTTAGCAAAGCTTCAGCAGGAACCGCAAAATCTTTAGCAATCTTTAGTGCTTTTTGTGAAGCAGCAGCATCAGCAGCCTTCTTCTTTTTTACCTCTCTTGTGATCAGATCAGATGCTGCTTCTATCTCCTCATCTTCCTCTCTCACATAGGTTGAAACCTTCAGTTTCCTGACATTTTGTTTCACTTTCTTCCTAGGAATTGATGGTTGAGGAGGTAGAGACTGTGAAGAGCCAACTGACTTGCCAGTTCTTGTCCTTTTGTCCAAAATCTTAGTAGGTTCTAAGTCCTGAACTTCATCTTGAATGGTTGGCACATCAGAACCAACTGATTGTTCTTGAGGAGCATCTTTTGCTTTCTTGGCCTTCTTCTTCTTTGGTTCAGAAGATTCTTCATCATCATCAGCTTCTGAAGTTGCTTTCTTCTTTGATTTCCTTTTTCTAGCAACAGGTAAAACACCACCATACATGGTTTCTGGAATTTCATCAAATTTGATGGTTTCTCTAGTTCTTTCCCACTGCTCATAGACATAATGAGCTCTTACATCTGGAGGATCTTGTCTGCAGATTGGAGGAAAACCATCCATTAAGTTGGATACAACAAATGATTCCAGCAAATCAGTGTTAAGTTGAGTGTATTCCTCTTTCTTGATCAGGAGCATCTTCCTCAAAGTGCAACCATTCATAACTTTACTAGTCATTGTGCCCATTTGTGCATCAGTTATAATCTTTGATAACTTGATTGCCTTCAAAATCCCTCCTTGATGGAAAATTTCCGACAATAATCTTCCATAGGGAATCCAACTTCTGTTACTGTTCTGACTTTCCTTCAGTTCCCACAGCATATGATTGAATATATACTTTGGCACATTTGCCTTCTCAAGGGTTGTCAGGAAGTGTAGGAACACTCTGTCATCCAATGAAGGTTGATCTACTCCTCCACCTTTGGGAAGGAGATTCTCAGAAATGATCTTCTGAAGTAGTTTGTATTGCATCTTCAGATCACAATACTTTCCTTTCTTTGTGATGTTGAAAATAGTCATGTTCATAACCTCTATCCAAGGACTTGTCTTGTTATCTAGATTCTCTTCATAAGATCCTTCAGCTTTTCTTCTACATGTCCTTGCAATGACTTCTTCTGTGATAGACACAGGGATTCCCATGATGCTTGAGCGAATCTCTGTACAGGTGAATGGTTTCAAACCAAGTTGCTCTCTGGTCGTCCCTTCAAGGGTAGGATCAATCAATACCTTTTCATTCTCTTCTAACCTAGCAGCATGAATATCATAAATTTCAGCCCTGACCCAGAAATGCTTGACCAGATTCTCATATGTAGGACCATTCAGCATGCAGAAGTAACCATCCAAGTCTTGAGAGTGAAAGAAGTCTCTGAGCTCGCGACCATGATGAGCTAAGGAGATGAAATCCACTGGATTCTCCACTTGAACTATCAATTCCCATTCCTCTAGCTTCATCGTTCTTCCTTTAATTTGATATGCTTCACCAGTAGCTATTTGCATGGAGGTTTCTTGATTTGAACTTGAAGTTGCCATTGATGTTGATGAGAGTTTTAGGGTTCTAAGGTTTTGATTTCGAAAAAGGCGATTTTTGCAGAGATTCAGTCTAAAATTAGAAAGTGTAGGTTGTGAAGTGAGTAGTGTGTGTTTTTGTCTAAGTGTTTTTAGCAAAAACGATTGCAATTCAGAAGGGGACAAACAAACAAAACATTAATGACATAGGGGGAAAGGATACCCCCTCGCTGACTTCCTACGTGAAGATGGTGTCTTTTAACTTATAATTTTTGCAGCACTACTTAGGGTGATCATAGAATCTAGGAGGAAAGGATACCCCCTCATTGACTTCCTACGAGAATATGGTATCCCTTAAGCAATCTGCAAGCCCCCAAGACATTTAAACTGTCAAAATAAATCTAAATTAATTCCCATCTCTCTTATATGAAATGAAGAAAGGGCTTTTCTCGGTTGGTTTAGTGCTAAGATTAGAACCTGTTTCCTCATAATATCTATCTTATACAGGAGCAAGAAAAGGGTTGGACTTCACACACACACACTCACCTGAGATTTGTTGCTGGGTTGAATTTGTGATTAGCGTACACTTGAAATTAAGCCTTTGAGGAGACATAAGTTTTTAATTGAATTGTCATATATCAGTCTTGTTTTATGCTGCTATGTTTATGCCTTTTGCTTGAGGACAAGCAAAGATTCAAGTGTGGGGGAGTTTGATGAGTCAATAAATTAGTGTTTTTAATATATTATTTGAGTCCGTTTTATTTAGATTCGATTTCGTTTTATTTAATATTATTTCCTTTTTAGTATTATTTTACTTCAATTGCAAGTTATTATATTTCAGAAACAAATAATCTAAAGATTAAGTCTTCAAGCTAAAGAAAGGGGTTTGGAGCTGATTCGGGTTGAAAATACGAGGATTCGGTACAAAAATATGACGTCCCCCAAGTCAGAAGCTTGGCACGGCCTGTGCCACCAGCCACACGGCCGTGCCACCTCCCAGAACTCCTTTTGCTGCTTTTCTGCTTCCCGGACAAGCTACCTATTAGTTTACTTCTGACCTAAAAGCTCGTGGTTTCTTGTGGAACATTCTAATGTTATATTTCTTAGGGCTTAAGTCATTGTAGACTATAAATAGAGTAGCTGGCTATCACAACAAATCATCTTTTGTTCTTGGAAATAATAAGTGACAATTGTTTCTTTGAATAAAAGTTCACCTTTATTTTATGTTCTTTTTCTTCTTCTTCTCTTCTATGTCTACAAGGAACGTTAATGAGTAGACTCTTCTTGTCTTGGCGCTTTTATTTTTATTATTTTCTTTTAATTAAAAATCCAAACCTTTTAACCTTTGAAACTTTCATCTAATCATTATTAAAAGTTAATTGAATTCATAACTCCCTGTCGGAACGATACTCTTTTTACTACTTCGGTAGAACCGTGCACTTGCGGTTTTACTCATCACGCTCCACATTTTTGGATGCACGGGGCGTATGTGAGTGCCCCATGTATGATGCCCTAAGCACATGGTAGATGCACTAGGTGCATGGGTTGTGAAATCCATGCCATAGGCATTTTTTCATGCCCTAGGCGCATGGCATCTGTTTCCTAGGCCCAAATCTCTGATTTTTCGTCGTTTTAGGTCTTCGTCTTCAAATAACTTGCCTCAGAACTTAAGGAACAAAATTGCTCCCTCTTGTAAGTCTCCTGAGGCCTCTTAAATCTTCATGCTTGGTCTTCCCAAGTCTTCACAATTCTTCAGTTGTTCTTGATTTGCCAATTTGCATTATTTCTTCGTGAATTACTTCAAAACCCCCCTAAAATTGCTATGTTTCGGGAAAATTAGAATTACAGACTCAAATATAGAAAACATTACAAAAGTCTCGAAATGTTAGGCAATTGTTCTAGTACTCCTCCTTTTTGTTGCTAAAACCTACTGAAAATAACTGAAAAACATGCTAAGAATAACGTAAGATGACATGTCATCAACAGCCTATGAACTACTTAAGGGAAGGAAGCCAAACTTGTCATATCTAAGAGTGTTTGCATCCATATGTTTTATTTTAAACAATGGAATGGATAAACTAGGCAAGTTTGATGTAAAGGTCGATGATGATATTTTCTTAGGATATTCATCTAATAGCAAGGCATATAAAGTTTTTAATAAACGGACCCTCGTTGTTGAGGAGTCCATTCATGTTGCTTTTGATGAGACACCTCTCCAAGCGGTTGGAAAAGGTGCTTTTGGCTTTGATGTTACATGAATAGACACTAAGGAGATTGTCAAGGATGGTGCCCAATAAGAAGCTCCTCTGAAAAATGAGGACAACAAGGATAAGGAATTTGACGGAGATGTCCAAGAGGATGAAAAAAAAAGAAACCTCACCATTGTATCCTCATGATTGGATCACCATGAGATACCATCCCTTAGAGATTCTTGGTGACATTAGAAAGGGTGTAAGTACAAGGTCTCAAGTTAGTAACTTTTGTGGTTTTACCGCTTTCGTTTCACAAATTGAGCCTAAAACCATAAAGGAAGCAATAATTGATGAATGTTGTACTCTTTCTATGGAAGATGAACAAAATCAATTTAAAAGAAATGAAGTTTGGGATCTTTTCCCTTGTCCTAAAGAAAAGTCAATTATTGGGACCAAATGGGTTTTTAGGAACAAGTTGGACAAAAATGGGTTAATCACAAGAAATCAGGCAAGACTCGTTGTTAAAGGGTATAACCAAGAGGAAAGGATTGACTACGATGAGACATATGCTCATGTAGCCTTCCTCGAAGCTATATGATTACTTTTGGCATTTGCCTCTTGCTTAGATTTAAAATTGTTTCAAATGGATGTTAAATCCGCCTTTTTAAATGGTTTACTAAATGAAGAGGTCTATGTTTCCCAACTACTCGAATTTGAGGATATTGAATATCCAGATCATGTTTACAAATTAAAAAGAGCTGTATACGGACTCAAACAAGCTCCTAGAGCTTGGTATGAACGTTTGAGAATGTTTTTGTTGGATAAAGGCTTCTCTCGAGGAAATGTAGATAACACCTTGTTTAGTAAATGCAAAGGAAAAGATGTTCTACTTGTCCAAGTATATGTTGATGATATTATATTCGGTTCTACTAATGACATGTAATAGTGCCTTCGGACACTATGCACGCATCCTTGTGGACATTGATTTATCGAAGAGGGTTTATGATGAAATCCTTGTTGAACGGGAAGGCTTTGCTTTTAACGTCGAATTGAAATATTAAAGACGTCCTTTGTTTTGCCACCACTGCTATGTCATTGGACATAATGAAATGAATTGTAAGAGGTTGAATCCTGAGGCTGCCAAGGTCCCTGACCGTGGGAAGAAACAGGTTACTGAAGCAAAAGCTCCAACAAGTGTTGGGAATGGCGCTTCTTCCTCAGGTACCTTACGTTACGTTCAAGTCGTTCCCCCACTAGCAGCTGCCCCTTCTGCAGCGACAGACACTGTTGTTCCCCCACCAACAGCTGCCATCCCCAATGATAATACAACAGCTGTTGTCCCCCAGCCATCAGCTGCCACCTCCCATGAAATCGTCCCCCACAACGACGCAGCAGGTCCCACTCCTAACAATTTGCAAGATTTTTCAGAACCAATTCCTCAAGTTATTTTACCTCGGCTTACTATACCCGTCTTGGAACTAGCAGAGCATGCAGGTGTACAACTTTCATCCGAGACAGCTCCTCTTCCGGTTAATAGAAAGAATGATGTTCAAACTCTTCCGACACATCTTGTTTTCTCTGATGAACACGGTGAAGATTATGATGATGATGATGTTGATATTATGCTTGATGAAGATAATATAGCAGTAGCTGCGTCCAAGGATACACATGTTTCCATCCCTCTTGATTTGGCAGCAGTCCACGTGCCTAGTCAAGCTTTGTCTATAATGAATCCTTCTGTTGGGTCTCTTGATGGTGACGTTGAACATGATATTAGCATTCAGGATGGTACAGAGGTTCACAGTAGCGCTAGAATTCAACATGACCTGGAATTATGGCGCAGAGTTAAGGAGTATGATCAAAAAGCTGCGGAAGTCCCTTTTATTCCTGTGTTAACAAGAAAGCAAAAGCAGCACCTTAAAAAGACCACTATTGATAAGCCTTACAAAACCCGCTCTATGGGTGGTAATTCTACCTCTAGTCAATGATAGTTATGTACTGGAATGTACGTGGTTTTGGTAACTCGAACACCAAAGTTGCCTTGAAAAATCTTTATGTATCTGATAAACCTGTCTGTATTTTTTTGGTTGAACCTATGATTGGTCTCTCACTTGTTCCTTCTTGGTCTTGGCATGGTATTGGAGTTACTAAGAGTTGTCTGAATGATAGAGGTCATTTGTTACCAAACTTATGGGCTCTTTGGGGAGATGAGGTGAATGATATTGTTATTTTTGTCTCTGATCAATGCATTGCTATTGAAGTCCATCAGAATTTCAGCAGGATATTTATGCGGACCGGTGTGGTTTACCTCAGTTTAGATTTCCGTAAGAGGCTGTTATTTTGGCTCTTTTTCTCTTTTGTTTGTTTTTTGTTGGTTTTCTGTTTTTTTCGAGGGTTTTGGCCTAGTCCCCCCTCTTGTATTTTTCCCCTTCTTTTTTTAATAAAATTTGAGTTTGGCGGTATAGGATGGGAGTTCATCGGGGTGCCA
>Ga0315913_1008675_pt1 | contig 12024 bp, 2 predicted proteins | sample MpolsnodulesMG_FD_207736 | JGI IMG/M metagenome (GOLD analysis project Ga0315913, IMG submission 207736) | Medicago polymorpha root nodule microbial communities from Los Angeles, California, United States - small nodules | ecosystem: Host-associated > Plants > Roots > Nodule | place: USA... | reverse complement strand
ACATGTTCCCTCTTTTAATTTAAATAAATCTGAACCACTTATTTAATCTATTGGTGTTTTTCTCGTGGTTCACCGATGAGGGACCTAATTGGACCCTCACCCTAGAATCCACCATGAACATATGACCATTTTCTGTTATGTTTATTTCCTTTCTCTCATGTAGTTATTAATTAGGTAACTACCTATTAATAAAAGGGAGAGGAGAGATGTTTTAATTTATTTTGAATTTCAAAGTAAAACACCCATTAACTTTAATTTCATTAGGGTGGATTCTAGGGTGAGGGTTCAATTAAGTCTCTCACCGATGAACCACTTTGAACAACAAATAAGAGCCATTAGATTAATCGAGCTCAAAGATTCTATTATGCACCTTACATACTAGATCACATCTCTCTTCTTTTTCCTCCTACTTTTTTTACTCCCAAACTCCATACCCACTGTCCAATCCACTTTCACTACCACCATTTGAGATGTATTTTATGGCTATGGGAGTTATTTCAAACATGACTGTATGAAATTATGATTTCTTCAAATCGAAAATCTGTTTCTTTTATTAAGATGTGAATATGATAACTATAGGAAGTGAAGGAACAACAAGGTTTAATATGTCAGTTTTAAAAACTCTTATGTTTTGAAAAAATTATTTTCTCTTTTGAGATATTAGGGCAACCTAATCATTTTAAATTGAAAGCAGGGTTTTTTATTGTGCAAAATCTATGTTTCATGAAATGCTTAGATATGGAATTAAGGGTTTTGAGTGCCAAAATGAAGAGTCTTAAGGTTTCTTGGTCATTATGATAGATTGGCCTGGGTGTAGATTAGACAATGGAGGCGGCGGGTGGATCAATATCTGTCGAAGGGCAGCAGTTGAAACTTGAACGAGATGCAGAGAGATGAGTGGGGGAGAGAGGGGGTGGGGTAGGGATTGTGTGAGGAAATACATATGTGTTCTCATTTTTGTTTCTAACTCATCCAAACCTTTTAAATTAATCTGACGACATCTAAAAGTGGTTCACCGGTGAACCACTTACTTGATGGTTCACCCTAGACGCCACCATTTCATTAGGTCAAACAACCATCACATTAGACCATCTTTTATTTAAAGTTAATCTATTATTTACACGGGGTGTCATATGTTGGCTTCATTTTGGATAGATTTTAGGATCACAATTCTACTCGAAAACGAAGGTGATGGCAGCGTGTTGGTTTGTCGTTTCTCTGATGGATTTAACTTAAATCAAATATACATGCATTGGTTTATGTTGACATGGTTGAGTTTGTTTAATGCTTGTCGTTGTGGTTGCTCTGAATTGGTGCGTTCATGATGTAAAGTTGTTTCGATCTGGGTTCGTTTTGCTCGATTCATTTAGTGTGATTATCTCTAAAACCCATTTGGGTATGTTGGTGTCTGTGAGGATTCGCTTTTGCATTCACCGTTTAATGTTGGTTATGGTTTCGAAAACGCTAGTGTTCTCTTGTCTTATGGGTCTGGTTATGGGGTTTGTGTTTTATCTAAGTCACTCTTTATAATTGGCTACAATTTGTTGGCTAGAAATAGTCGTGGATACTTACTGTGTTGCAACACAATGAATTGTTATGCAGGGTTATGTATCCGCGTTGGCGGTTAGATCCTTCGCCATCTGAAGATCTAGATTCGGTGTTCCTAAACGTTCACATGTCTTTTTCTATTGCAATTCGGTTTCAAGCATGTATGTGGGTTTCCTGAATTGTGCACTTTTGTTTCTACTACGTAAGATTTTATGTCCCTAGTTATTTTTTGTATTATTTTCCTTTTTAATCTACTTAGGGTGTCACATATCTATTTGTGTCCCATTTGCTTAAAAAATATTATTTACATAAGCCTCATTAATTGCTCAATAAATAAACCAAAAATAAAAATTATAATTTAAAAATTGTGTCAATGTATTTTTCAAAATTTTAAAAATTATCTAACAATCTAACAATCATTGGTTGTACTTAAACGTGTGTGATGATGCTAGTTAGTTCCATGCTCTCAAACATCATTGTTCAAATATTGAGGTACAAAATTTATATTCGTTAATTTATAAGTATTTATTTTGGATTATAAAAAACCCAAAAGGTCAAAAATATATGATGGTGTTTATTCTCACATGTTATTTATATATACAATTTATTTTATATTAACGTTTTAAAACTATTATACATATTTTCTCAAAAAAAAAAACTATTATACATATTTTGTTGAGTAACGAGAAAAGTCAAAGAATCATCCACATTGAGCTAAAAATAAACATACAAATAAGTTGGACACCACATTTAACCTAAAAACTTAAGACATTGGTTTTGTGGGTCCTCTTAATTAAAAAAAATTTAACCTCCATTTTTCTAAGGAATATGAGACTTCTAATTCACACTTACTACGCAATAATCTCTTTCACAAATGTGAGTCCGTCAATTTATTTCCCCCCGGCAAGAGGAAGTTGTTTCACCCACATACAATTTATAATTGCACCAATGTTGTCAGAGGTACCAACACGAAACGTCATGTGAACACCCTTGGTCAGGAAAACTTTCGATACAAAAAGACAGTTGAATCGTTCATCGAAATCACGACTCTGATGCCACTGTAGGGTCACTAGAGGAGTTCATGGATCGTCCACGTTGGGTTAAGAACATCCACACAAATGAGTTGGATACCACATTTTAACCCAATATTTCAAGTCATTGGAATTATATGGGTTCTCTCACTTAGGTGTATTTGCAGTACGTTTTGATTCGTTTTAATTCATAATCATTTAATTAAGTTAATTGTTAATGAAAACACTCAATTAATTGGGATAGATGAATATTTATTTACTTATTTTAATTTAAATTGGAGTAGGGGATTTGCTCAAAAACAAGTATTAGGGGGTACAAGTGAAAACGCTAAATTAACAAAACAATAGAAAAATTAAAAAAAGAAATGGTAAAAAGAAAAAGACATAATTAACTTATAAGTTGGTTTGGTCGTTGGACCAAGTCCAATATTCTAAGTGAGTGTTTAAGAGTGAATTTAGCTTGAGTGACATATGTGTTAAGTTAGTGTTTCTTTAAGTATGTGGTTTGGTTTGGTTTGGTTTAAATGACAAAATAAAAATTGCAAACCAAATCGAATTGCATGGCTGAGTAAAAAATGGCAATGAATACATTCAAATCAAACTCGATTTTTTACGGTTTTCGTTTTAGGTTGGTTCAGTTTACGATTTTTTATTTGGTTGGTTTGGTTTTGAACACCCCTACTTTCATATATATTGTTCAACCTTCACTTTTCTAAGTACCTAATATGAAATTTCTAATTCACACTTACTACACAACACATATAAATTCAATTAAATATAATTATGGTACAAATATTTGTAGAGATGTTTTAAGGATGAGTGTTATGAGCATCCTATTTTCAACACTCACTCTTTTATATGGCAAAAGTAATGTGGGTCATATACTATAAAAATGAGTATCACATAATATGACGAGGTTCCTATAAATTTCACCGAATAAAAGAGAGAATGTGAGAGGATGTTGAAAAAGCAGTGTTGTAACACTAATTAGGCAACAAAATGTCAAAATGACATCATAATGTAATCCGATTTGATTTTTTTTGTCAAGTAAACTAATGATTAAAAATTCACATTCTAAAGTAATAAATGAGAAGTTTCAAGTTCGAACATTAACCTTGATATATCATAATGCAACGTTTATGATAACGGTGATAAACTTACAAGGGACATTTTTTTGTCCTATTAGATAAATACAAAAAATATATTTTATATTATCAATGCATATAAATTAACTGGTCAACATCTTTACCAGATTTTCCTTAAAAAAAAAACATCCTACCAGATTTTTTTTTATTGAAGGAAACCCCTTACTAGCTATATATGGAAAAATCAACTGAACATGTATTTATATTTTATGTGACTTTGTTCACCAGAAGTAGCACCGAAGCAAGAGTCTTTCTTGCTGTTCATCTCTCCGAATAATAATATTATTAAAAAAAATATATTTTATTTATCATTTTATCAAGCTAAAGCTCAATTTCCTCAAAAAAAAAAAAAAAACTAAAGCTCAATCCATGGGCTGTGTGGTATGGTGTAGCTCCTTTGTGAATTAGATTTCTCTTTATTTATTGGAGATTTTTTTTTGTCTGATTTATTGGAGATTTCTAATATTAGAAAGAAAAACACAAAATATAATAATTTTTTAAAAAAAATAATATAATATTGTATTTGCTTTTCTGTCTTCATTCTATTAGAAGTGTTCAATAATTAAAGAGTGTTCAATAACTAAAGAGGATGAAGTCTCTTTATCCTCCTCTGTACTTTGTTTTTATTGATAGTTTAATAGTACCTCTTTATTGTTGCTTTCTTCAACTTTTCCATTGCCTTATCTCAAAAACCCAGACAATTAATGAATTTAGTAGCTATCTAACTAAATAAAAAAAAAATGAAAAGAAAAGAATATTTCTGACATAGAACTAGAACAGTATTAGACAATCTCATAAAAACAAAAGAACAGTATAGACAAGTGAAGAACGTTAACCTAATGAGGAAAGCAAAATTGATTAAACTAAATAGTAGTTACTCACGTACTTTATAGTAAGAGTAATAACTAAAACTAAAAAAAGCACAAGATTAAAAAAAAAAAAAACAAGGGAGGAGGTTCTATGAATCATTGCAAATCATTAGCTGGCCTCTGGCCCATTTCAACAGAACATACCATAAAGAGACACGCACACAAAGACCGAACAATTAAGCATATATTATATGGAAGGAGGTAGTGTCTTTCGTATCATATACCATTACAAATGGGTCAACACCAAAAAAAAGTTAGGTTCGACGTGGTCATCTGGGTTCGAATACAGGATCTTATAATGTGTATGAGTTTCAGTGGTTTTAATCATTTTGTTTACCGACAAAATAAATTCATGGAAAAATACATAAATCTGTCTAAATTTTATATTAACAAATTTATAATTTCTTTGTGAAATCATGTCTTTGTATCAGATAGCGTCTTTTGCTTAATTATGCATTTTTTAATTATAAGTTTGCTAGTGACATCCACTAATTTTTATGAAAATATTTTTTAGTAAGTTATAACCAAAATGTGGGTAATTAAACTTTGAGGCGTGAGTTGCTAAAAGACTCTATTATAAAATTAGAGGGGATCTTCTAGAAACTCTTATAGGCATTTCCTAAAAAACAACCACTAATTTTTATGAAGATGTATTTTGGCAAATTATAAATAAAAAGTGGGTAAATACACCTTGAGATGTGGGTTACTAAAAAAAGTACTTCATAAAAATAAGGAGGTGTCTTCTAGCAAATCTCAATTATGTGTGTGCATGAGTGTGTGCACGTGCATGTGTGTCTGTGGTGTGTGTGTAAAATTTTAATCAAACAATTGAACTCAAGTAGTTAATGAATTCCTCCAATGACGAATCGTTTTGGAGAACATGCGTTTGATTTACAAGTGAAACAATTCTTATTAGACTTTATTTACCTTCCTACCAAACTCCGAATTAATTATCAAAACCATCATTCCTTGAGAATGGTTAATTTTATAATTCAATTGAAAATAAGAGATTTAGAAATAAAACTATTGTTTGGTATGTAATTATTAATTTTTAGCCGATTAAAAAAAATATTGTCTAGCTTAAATTTTTTATTGAATAGAGTTCTAGTTAAATAACAAAAAAGAGATAAAATCATTTAACGATAGTTCTTTTATATTTAGTTGTTATATATAAAAGACAATCATCTTTATGTTAAAAAAAAAGACAATAATCTTTTTAATGTAAAAGAAATACTTTTTCTTATTTCTTCTTTTAATGAGAAGAGATTTCAAAAATGGAAATGCTAGTGCTTTAAAAAAAAAGGGAAATGTTAGTTAGCACAGCTTGCCACAAGAAAACGAAGAATCGATCTCAATCACTCATCTTATTTTTACATTGCCTTATGTATTGTGTCACATCCTACTATTTTGTTTTTGTCATTTTTATAAGTGTAATTCTTCGCTTTCTTACAAAAAAACCAAAAAATTCGTAAAGAATAGCAATGCTCTTTAAAATATAAGAGATGTCAAAAGAGGAATTAACACTTTAGCGAGTTTATGATTTCGTTTTACTTCAAAAACAAATTTAATTTTTTTTAAGCAAAAACTAAAAGAAAAGTTCACTCCATTTAAACTAAAAACAAAACAAATCTTTAAATGCGATTTTAAAACCTACAAAACGCTTGTTTTATATATATATATTTTAGCATTCCCTAAAAAAAAGAAGATATATTTTAGCATTTAAACTAGTATTCCTTCGGAAAAAAAAAACTAGCATTTCTTCGAAAAAGAAAGTAAAAAATAAATAATGTTTTAAGTGTTCTTTTAAAGAAAAATAAAACCAAACTGAAGTGTAAACGATTGAACCTATGCTTTTTAAACTTAGTCACTCCTCTCCCTTTCATCCGTACTACACAGATGTGTATCCTCTAGCGAGCTTATCATATTCATGCACATGATGTGTTTCCCATAATAGTCAACTATTTGTACTTCTACAGTATTTTGAATATACTCAAACAATATTTGTATTTGACATTTCTTTCCTAGGAATAGTCTAAGGCATCAAAACCCTTGTTGAAAAAAAATCTTAATAAATCATATTATATTATCTATAGTGCTACTATTACTCATAATGAATCTTTTCTTTTTTGAAATATTTCAAATGAATCTTTTCAATATATAAACCAATGAAATTTTTTATTTTTTTTAATAAAAATCAATGAGAATTTCTATACATTATATAAATATATATCCTAAAAACGAATACTAGAATAAATAATATAGGTTTTTGAAGTGAAGAAATTATAATCACACTGTTTAAACCTAACAAAGAGAGACAAAAAGAAATCCGACTTTATACCAACCATATGAAAAGAGAGTCTAATACGTAGGAGTGGCACTAAAAAAACCAAATGAAATTAAGATCGGTGGGAGTAACAGTTGGTGCATTTTATCCATATAAGGGCCTGCAAATGAAAGTTGTCAACCAAAGATATCCATGGCCTACCAACACGAGATTCAGTTGACACATATATCATATTCATCATATGGATGTGGTGGCTGCATAACCTTTCAATAATGTAACACTATTGCTTAAATTAATTAAATATATCACACGAGTGAACTTATGATAGGGTCCTATTATTCCATGTTTTGGTATTTGTTTTGTGACATTTGTCCTCATTTAATTTAGGCCAACCTGGCTTACATTGTATGCTAAAAAGCATTTATATGGACCTTTCCCTTACCCACTTGGTGTTTAATTAACCCTACCCAGATTCAATAACTCAAAACATATAAATAACACAACACAGAGGTAGATAAGTACTGTGTCTGTATCCCTCAAAAGAAAAGAAAAAGAGTACTTTGTATGTAGTTAGTCCAGTACTTACTATATATGGTGCACTATCAATATATGGTACCCTATCAAATAGTGTCTTATACGCCAACTTTGACCCCATCTCTCATATGCTACTATTAATTAAAATCGGTTGCAATGGCCATAAAGTTATAGTCGAGTGATTTTTTCTTGTTTAAACGCAAACTTTTTAAATCTTATCTCAAACTAGTTGAGCTACCCAACGCTCTTTTGTAGTCTAATGATTCAAAGTTTAATCGTTAAAAAATTTCATCTTCTCCTAACTAACCATTAACATTTGTCTATATTCCTTCAATTTTTTTGTCTATTTTCAAAAAAAAAAAAACAGGTCCAGTTGCATCTACATATTTTGTTGAATTAATTATTTAATTAATCAAACTATGGATTGACAGTAATCAATTATTATGATTTATTGTGTTAAACATTAATTACTTGATGAATATGTGTGATTGGACAATGTTTCTGAATAGACCAAGATATCTCGACTCATTTAGTTAAATCTAATGACACCTCATCCATTTAACTATTTAAATGTCATCTCATATGACGTTTAACATACATTGAAAATCTATTTTCCAAACTTAGACGACGGTGAGGAGAGTCATCCCTCTCATACTCAATCGGTTGGCGACCGTCTCTTATAACTTAAAAGCTAAAGTTAGACAGTTTCTGGTTATCATTTATTATGATAATGGTATGTTATAATTTGTAACTATATTGCTCAAATTATAACTAAATTTGCTAAAAAAAAACCTATATTGCTCAAAAAAAAATATAATTTGTAACTATTAATCCATGGCTAACCGTTAGGAATTATTAGAAAAATATTTCGATAGAAGATGGCGAAGGATTGAATGAACCTCCACCTTCCTAGTACTAGTAATACCAAAATGGGAAGGCTACTATTTTGATAGAGGAGAAGGTAGTAAAGTCGAAAAACATGTCAATTCAACAATAGTTGCTAAATCAATTTAAGATAGACATAGACAACCTCATCACACTGTTACCTTTAAAGTTCAAACTGCGTTTTATTCTGTTTATCACTGCTTTGTTTCAGTCTCTCACTATTCTGCATCATAGACCTCTATTCCAACTCTGAAAAAAAAATTATAAGAAGAACACTGACAAATTATTAATAGCATAATTCATTAATAATTAATGTTAAAATATATTTATCCCCTAAAAAAAAAGACACTTGCAAGAGAAATTATTATCCTTAGTTTTGTGACTACAACTTTTTTTTTTGGTTGATAAATGACTATATAGCTTTACTACTCTTGATATGTGAATTCACAGTTATTATATCATTTTCGTATAAAAAGTGTAATGGTAACAGATGAAAGAGAGTGGCCAAGACAGTGAAATCCAAGGTAATGTCACAATCTTCAGGTCAATATGAGTGCACACAAACATGTGCAATTGCAATGTAAATATCTTCCATATTTTTCCAAAAGATGATAAGTTAAGTTGTAAGGGAAGCACTTACACCACTCAGCTAAGCCAACAAAAGCCAAAATACAAAATTATCATATAGCATCTCAACCCTTTTAATTTGGACTCAATTATTGGATTTGATAGTAGATAGAGGGAAGGAGAAAGTGATTGGCACTGGAACATGGCTCATAGCTCACACAGGACCCAGTGCAATAAAATACACAAAATCATAAGAAACCTCTCAAATGTGGGTCCATTTGATCCTTATGTCCACACATGGGACCGACTTTATGCATTGCAAAGCTTGGATTGGACCGTACAACTAATTATAGCATACCCATCATCACCATGCATGTATTTTATCCCCATCAATACCCTGCCTACAATATATCAATATTCATGTCATTGCTCATGCACACTGCACCAGCAATTCACATGATTTATTAGGTGATCACGTGACACTTTTTGAGTTTGGGCTTAAATACAATTTTTGTTACCATTTCATTTTTATTCATAAATTTGGTTTTATTATTTTCAAATTCACAGTTTTGGTCGTGAGAATCTTGGTTTTCAATTTTTTTTCATCTATGTTTTTGAATCTGAATTTTACTCATTACATTGTAAGATTTGGATTCACTACATCTATGTAGGGTGCAACAATTATAGATAAATGTGTTTGTATTTCGTATCAAAAGTTAGTTTAAAAGGATGAGATCAAACAAACATATATATCCAAGAACATTAGTAATGTATAACTTTTGTTATATAACTTCAATAATGTGAACCATTAAATCTACTTAGGTTTTGTGTGCGAGTTTGAAGGGGAGAAGAAAGAAAGACTTTGAGGTGGTGAAAAATACGAGGGAAAAATGAAGAAATCTTTTAAAAAATTTAAAAGAGTACTAGTTTTTTAGAGAATTTTTTTTGGTAGTGTTTTAACAATAATTTTTTTTTGGTAGTGTAGTTTTTTAGAGAATGATAAATTAATGTATATGATTACTATATTTTTAATTTTAAAAATAATATAACAACATAGATTAAATTTGAAAAATTCTTATAAACCCTCCAAAACCCCCTAAATCCCTCCTCCAATGCAATTTTTTAGTTCCCTAAATGATGAGGGTTTAGTATTATGAAGAAAAGTTAACATCCCAAAGCTCTCCCCTCCCATTTTAATATATTTCTTCCACTTGCTCATTCCTTTTTCCCAAGCCTTCCTCTCTTTTCCCCTCCAAACTCGCAAACAAAGCCTTAGAGAAATTTTCCCAAGCCTTCCTCTCTTTTTCCCTCCAAATTCGCAAACAAAGCCTTAGAGAAATTTTACCTTGAAAGATACAAGATAATCATCCGAGGAAAACTATATATCGTATATCGTGTGCTTGGACTGAGGAGAATCATACAATTCAACTTCTAAAAACCAACATCAATCATCCCTAAAGTTTGAGATCATTTTCAAATACTGATCCATCCATCATCCTCAAGCCTTTGCTATCGTGACCCTGGCGGTCTGATGAGAATATCTCATAATATAAGGAGGCATGTATGTATGTGTGTGGGACAATATGTGTGTACACGGAGTACGTGGGGCAAAGTCAAAGTCGCTGGAGTTTATTATTATTGTGTGCTTTACAAATTACAATTTGCTTTGAGTTTGATAGATAGATAGATGTTAATGAATGAATTGAAATTGTCGTTGATTCTTTTCTTTGCCACATAATCTTCAGATCATACAGTGATAGTCGGCAAATCCCTCTTTAACCTATTTTACTTAATTATTGTAATTTATACTTCGTTGTTAGTTAATGACCAATTATATAACTTTGCATATACTTCAATTTGCTTAGTTTAAATTACCTCATCTCTAATTTTATCAATTTTCATTCAACATTGCATATATTATTTTCTCTCTATCTTTTTTAGCATTTTATCACTAGCATATTACATCTATCATATATTCACATAATATATGATAGATGTAATAAGGTGTATTTGTGTACAAGGACAAATTTTCTTTAAATTAGCTCATGCATCGATCACAAAGCTCAAAGATTATTGGTTATTACTGCTTCATTTATGACAATCCCGCAAGTTCATAATCATGATGTCTATGATTAATTAGTGGTTTGTGAACCCGGTTGATTATTGCTTAGAGATGGGATTTGGCTTTCTGTATTTTTTGTCTGTGTGCATGATATCACTTGTACTGGTTCCAAACTGTATAGGAGTAGGGGTAGCACTACTCTATTCTTTTCCATTTTCCTTATAAAAAATTTATACACACATGTCAGGGGAAAAATATACTCGTAAATTAGGAATGCAAATTTTATTGTGCTAACGCTCTAGTTCTTAGGGGAAAGAGGTTCGTTCATTAGGTAAGGATAGTTTGACAAATAATTGTTTTACTTAAGAATTGAATTTAGATTCTTCCGAATGATTCGTCCTCGGTGAAACTCTTTAATCACCTGAGTTCTATTGCTTGGTTAGGAATGCAAAATTTGTTACCGGAAAAAATGACTTATATATTAATTTGGACATGTCATTAAAAAAAATGTTTTTTTTAAGCTAAATTAGTCCTGGAAAGAATTGAACCTGAGACCTTGAGGAGGAGCACATTCCCACATCCCAAGTCATTCAAAAAAAATGTTAATTTGTACAACAACTTTTTTTAATTGAATAAACAACAATTTATTGGTCCATAAGTTCTAGTTCAACCGGTAAAAATTGTGAAAATAATCCTCTCTTAACCTATTTGTTTTTTGGAGCATAAACACATTACAACTTTGAAAAGACCTTAATGATGCATGGAATGAGAGAAACACTGGCATCTTGCTTGATATTGTTGAATGAAACACATTTTGTGAGGAATGTGATCCTAAATTATTAACTTTTGATTAGAATTCGTGAACATTATGAAGGTGAGAAAAACACAAGAGGGGGGAGGGGGTTGAATTGTGTTAACTTTTTCTTCGATTTCTCCTACTGAAGTCACTGTTCGGAAGCAGATAGAATTCAACTTCTGAAGTGATGTTCAGAATCTAAATGCAGCGGATATAACAGAGAGAGAGAGAGAGAGAGAGAGAGAGAGAGAGAGAGAGAGAGAGAGAGAGAGAGAGAGAAAAAAGACACAAAACAAATATAAA
>Ga0315913_1008674_pt1 | contig 12025 bp, 6 predicted proteins | sample MpolsnodulesMG_FD_207736 | JGI IMG/M metagenome (GOLD analysis project Ga0315913, IMG submission 207736) | Medicago polymorpha root nodule microbial communities from Los Angeles, California, United States - small nodules | ecosystem: Host-associated > Plants > Roots > Nodule | place: USA... | reverse complement strand
CTTGATCGAATATGACAATGTTCATATCGAAGATTGCGTGGTTGTGTGAATACAAATAGAAAAGCTATGAATATGACACAGTTTTTAATTTAGACTCTCTGATCTAAATCAATGATAGTGATCATTTAAAATTGATTTTGTTATTGTGTAATGTCTGATATCAAATTAATAGCAGGAAAACCGGATCCATACAGTCGCATCAAATTTTTAATTGCGACTGTTGATCTCTTTTGAAAGCTTGTTAATATTTTCCTTTTGATGATATTATGTATGTTAATATACATTTAATATCCAATATAGAACATAATTTTACATAGTATACTCTGTACAATTTTAACCCATGTCCATGTTTTGTTGTAACATGCACTATTATGTTTTGTCTTAATTTTGTCTATCAATTGTTGCTGCAGTCTGTGATGGGTGAGGAAAACGTGACACTACCTCAAGTGTTTGTTAGAGGAAAGTACATCGGTGGTGCTGATGTGATTAAGTCTCTATTTGAAACTGGTGAATTGAAAAGGATTCTCGAAGGTTTTCCGAAGATGAAGCCTGGCTTTGTTTGCGAGAGTTGTGGCGATGCTAGGTTTATACCTTGTGAGAATTGCAGTGGGAGTAGGAAATTATTCGATGAGGACGAAGGTTTGTTGAAAAGATGCTTGGAGTGCAATGAGAATGGACTTGTAAGGTGTCCTTGTTGCGCCTGTTCTGGAATGATGTTGTGCGATTATGAAAATGAGGGCGATGCTGTGTATCGATCCTTTATATTGTAAAATGTGGCGAAATATAGTCGAAATTGCGATGCTGTTGCAGAGATTTCAAAATCATTTATATTACAGAAGCGATTATGGTTGCAGCCCGGAATTTAAAACCATGACAGTGGTGTTTTTGCGCCTTGAACATCGTTTTGTTTTGTTCAAGTGTGTTTTTTTTTTACCTTAACATTAAACATAACTGCAAAACTGGTATCATAATGTGCATATGTAAATATCAAATGATGTATAAGATTATGCAAACATCTATAGATAATGATAAAGAATGGAATGTCTTATTCCCTTTTTCCTCCTATTCTCTGATGTTGTGTTTACTTTACTCTTGTTTGTTTATGAATAAAATTGCAACTTGAACTTTTTATTTTATTTTTTATCATTGAATAATAATGTTTTTATTAATACTAATGTTTATGAGCCCGATGTTATTTTATAAGTAGATATTGTGAATTCAAAGAGCATAAGAAAGAAGGAAGAAAAGAACATTTGTTATTATTCTTTCCATGCCCATAAGCTTCAAGTGATTCCACATATTATTCTGCCTTTTCATGATAAACTAGCGAAAGTTCTTGAAATGGGTTATTCATTTTGTACTAAAAAACTTTCTATAATTTTGTTTTGAGAAAATCAAAGATGTACCGATGGTGTAAAATAATTTTACATTGACATCCAATGAATATCTTGTAATCTGTCAAATTACAAAGATATTTTGAAATTAGCTCTATAACATGATATATTGATATGATTTTTAATTGGACGGTAGTTTAAAACCATTTTACAGTGATGTATGCCCATTAAACTTTTTTTTTTTATTTTAAAGATTTTATAAATGTAACTTGTGTAATTTTTTGTGTTTGTTGATGGTATACGGTTCTGTTCCTCTTTCATTAGTCAACATTTTGGTTTGGGCCATTATTAAGGTTGTACATAGGTATATAGTTTTTGTAAAAATAAAAAATATAAGTTGATATATTTTATGAGTGTTGTTAGCATTTTCTCAGTCCTAAAATTGACGTGGTTTTGACCCAATCATGCCTAATTTGTGATGCAATTTTTATATATAATGGTAGAATTATATGCTAATAGTTTCTTTAGTGTTTTCGTGTTTAGCAAGTTAAGGGTTAGATGATAAGTCACCCCTTTAGAAGGTTTAGAAGGTTAACAATTAGGCGTTATTTCATTTAATGAACAAATATCACCACAATTAGGCGTTTCTTCATATTCATAATGAAGTGATTAAAGTGTTTAAGTGATTGAAGTGTCTGGCTCACTCCTTAATAATTAAACAAATTAAGCTCAACTTAAAAAAATAAATAAAGCTCCAATAATAATACCAAATGATTAAAGCCTACAAACACATAGATGGGTAAACATTTCACTCCCATTTTTTTTCGTGGATCAGGTATGAGGTATCATATGCTTATAAGTGTAGAGACTAATCCCTCGAGATTTGAATTTGAATTTGAATTTATCATCTGATAAGTCATATGATAAATTTTGTTCTATACACTTTCGTTGAATTTGCAAAGAGCACGCTTCTCTAAATGTAAATTAATTATAAATAGTATTTAGAAAACTAGTGTGAGGTATCTAAATTAAATAACTAGGATTGTGAGAGCATTCTTTTTTGGTGTTAACCCTCCGGTTTTTAAGGGAAGAGCCTTGATAATTTGGAGTTTGACCGTGAGGTAAACATAGTCTCATCGAGGACATTTGTACTCACCAAAAGAAAATGAAAGAAATTTATTGACCGATCAAAAAATTAAAATTGAAAACTGAGAAGATACTTTATTCTTGATTGTATATCCAAATATTTATTTATCCATTTGTTTAAAAGAAATGCTAACCGGTGTCGTGGAACACGAATTAAGTAGAGTAATATAGAAATTTTGCATTGTGCAAAAACTCTTGTAATTTTGATGTAAATAGTGGACACTACTTGCCGACAGTTGAAAATTTTGAGCTCCAAAGTCTCAATCAAATTTCAAACCTAACTGTTGACAATGAACTTTGTAGGTGAGATTCCTTGAGATTATGGCAACTGTTAAGTCATGAAAAAGGTTTAAAAAAATAACAGTTTCATGTTTAAAGTTAGTGTGCCTTACCATATAATTTTGCATTATATTTGTTGCTGTTATTAGCTCCAAATTCTTGTGTAACACACAGGTTATGAAGTTGTAAATCAATGGTTCATGTTTTACTAGCTTAACTGTTATGTTGCATATGATTTTTTACTGGTTTTGTTTTGAATATGCCGGGATCATTTTTACGTGTATCCTACCGATTTTAACATCTATAGACTTTGCATAAGTTTGCAAATTCGATGATAATGTTAGGGATCGTATTGATAGTAAGTTGAACATTATAGAGACCAAATTTACGGTATGTAGCTAAATATAGGGACTAATGTGATATTTAACAGACAAGTCCCTCATTGAAACCGTGTTAATCAACCGACACTAACAAAACGATGAAAGTGAAGAACGTTTGACAAAGTCAAAAACTTCATTGAAATATTCATCATATCAGAGACGTAATTTGAGAGCGTCCTACAAAGTAACAAGTACTATTTCAATAAATAGGTCTGTTTTCACAAGCAAAAAGGTTGAAATTTATCAATAAGGTCTCTTCCAAAAAAACACTTGGTGATAATTCATATTTTTTTTAATCTACATAAGGATGGTCACAGTCTCACAGAATTAATGTACAATTTACAAATTTACATTATGACCCTTTACTCCTATCTCTCTCATCTATTGAGTAAGAGGAACACATTCAAGCTCAATTTCAAGAACACCTCTCTCAACATTTTGTAGCCTCAGTGAGATTTCCTGTCTCACTTTCCCTTCTTCAAGAAAAATTATTCCATCTTTAACAAGTGTATTATCACCACTTGCTACCCATTTTCCAAGCTGCATTGACTCCATGATTGATGATTTCTCATATGCTTTTGCTGCTGATACTAATGGTTGAATGTCTATTTCAGCCTCTCCCATAAAATCGTCGTTTTTGAACGAATCTTTGTCGTATACAATCTGCATGTAAGGATCATACTGAATCTTATCAAACATGAAATCCAGAAAGAAATCGAACGCAGACTATAGGCTTACTCAACTTACACCTCTAGCATCAATTTTGGCTCCTTCAAAAGTGGAACCAAAACATCGCTTAAGAAGTAAGATTAAGGTATCAATTACCAAAAGACCAATTCCAAGCTTATTTTTCAAATGATGTCTCACAGAAAATGGTGAACAATTCAACTTACTATTTTAAGAGGAGGGATGTTCTCAGGGATTGACAGCATTAAGCTTTCATTCCAAACAGGATTTAAATTGTTCTTTATGACACGCGTCTTCACCGACTGCAAGATCAGACATTAAAAATGTTACATTTTCCTTTGCAAGCATTATGATAAGTATTAAGTAGTTTTGACATGAAGAAACTCACTTGGTGACCAAGAGAAAGGATAACATAAGGGTCACTAGTCACTATATCTCTGATAGCTAGGTTAGTGCCTTTAACCACATTAACCTTAATCAATCCAACAAATTCAACCATACCTGCCTATAACAGTAAATAGGGAGAAACAATATTCAGTAGTCAAGAACAAAGGAAAATGTAACATTTCAATACTTATCATGCTTAAAATTTCATGAATGCTCCCATTCTCAAGATGATTCTCAGTAAAGCTTTGAAGCACATGAGAAAATAGAATTCCGAATGAAGCAAGCTCTAAAAGCTTAATTTTCCATAAGCCATTATTTTTTGTCGTATCACATATGCTTATATATAATTATGTTTTTGGTCCCCGTAATATACCTTTATCCCTATTCTTTTTCTCTTTCAGTCCTTGTAACATTTCGTTTCAGTACTTATGAAGTTATAATATTTTTTTTATATATTTTGTTTTATTCCCTGTAGTATATATTTTTTGTTTTGAGTCTCTAACATATAGGGTTTTGCCTCTGGCTTTAAACGTGCCCCCTACTAGAGGACGGTCTGATTGGTCTCTCGAATTAGTCAGTCCTTGAGCCGGATACCGAGTTTTCAAACATACAGGGACTAGAAGAACATAAACAAAATGTTACATAGACTAAAATGGAAAAATAGGGACTATAATAGAACAAAAAAATTACAGGGACCGTTTCGACAAAACCTAAAGCTGGATATATTACTGGGACAAGAAACATATTTAAGTCTATAAGAATTCTCAACATAGATAGCATTATTTATTGCATTAACTAACTTAAAAGAAGTTATTCAATATATTTGGCAGATGACTAATAGGGCTAGCAGTAATGAAATGAAACATTACCAACGAGTTACTCTTCTTTGTACTCTTACTCTCAGAATCTTTTCTTCCCCAGCTGTTTCGAAACGATAGCCCAATACGATTTCTAGTTGTTTGTTTATCATAACGTTTTTTTTCTTGTGGAGGATTGTAGCTTGAGGAACTGCTCTGACTAGATGAAGTTGTTCTTGCGTGGGATGGTATAAAGGGACAAATCAAATTCTCCTCAGAATCCAAAAATTGTTGCAGCTCATATTTTCTCCTGAATAATAAAATTAAAAACAGAAGTGAAAAACAATGGTATCCTATCTCAAGATAAATATGAATTTGTTGTGTGCGTGTGTGTTTGTGCGCTCGTGACGCTTTTTAATCCAGTTAGTTACCTAATAAAATCAGAGCGCTCCTCAATGGAAGAATTTGGTTTTGGTTTTTTTATGTAACTTGGCACGCAAGCTTCGTACTTCATATTGATTAGTGTATTTCCACCCAAGTTGACCAATGAATCAACTTGTTCGTCTGTCCATTCATCTAGATTCAGTGACAGAACCTATAATCATGTCAAATCATGTTAAACTTCTCATAATCTACGAAAAAAGTGTGCCAATAGTAAAATGAATCTCAAACAGGCTATAGAATACAAAGTATATTTAAGAACATTTGCTAAATTACTTTTTTTATTAAAAGATAACCTTTAGCTGAACCACAGATTAAAAGAATGTAAACACAGACAAACTATATTTGCATGTTTAGAATCACAGGTGAGTTTGATGAAATCTCAGTACCACCATAATTCTTTTGAAGCTTCTAAGTGTAGCTTTTGCAAAATTACGATGGCACATCATCCACCATGATTCTACTACACTCACTGTCAATCCAAACATGCACTCAAGAAAAACAATCTAGGAAACATAACGAAGTTATATTGAAGAAGCAATTTTATCAAATTTAACACTCGACCTTCTCCTTTTTGTCCATGAAGGAAATATAGCCGAGGAAAGGGACATATCTTTTTGACAAAATAAATGAACTGTCAAATAACATGTGTTTTACATATTATGTTAGGAATATACCTTAGATATATGAACTCCTAGGCTTCTGTGTATACCAGAGCACTTGATGCAAATAAATACTCCAAGACTTGAAGACCTGAAATTCAAACAATGCACTATAAATAAAATCAAATGCAAATAATATAAACTAATGATCTACTGATAAAAGTAAATTGTCAATTAATTCTGAGTAGAAAGTTTCATGTCTTCAAGGTTCTTCCTCATTCTAAACTTCTTGTGATCTAGAAATACAAAATTAAAAGTTTGTCCGAGGACAATGTTACTGAGAGCACCTTACAAGTAGGATAGATAAACCACACAAAGGGACTGTTTGGTTTGACTTATTTGAGCTGATCTACTGGCATTAGCACTTGTGAGAGCGTATGGAAACAATTTATGAAATGTTCAAAAGTTGTTTTTAGCTTATGTCCATAAGCACTTGTATGAAAAAAAGTTTGACTTCATTTTATCTTTTGTTACAGAAATGACTTATACATAAACAAAGTATATGCTATAAGCACTTAATTTTAATTTGTTTATCCAAACATGGCCTAATTAAGAAGTAAACGTATTACACAAAATTTATCAAAACTCAATTGGATTCATGTAATTTAAACATAAAACTATACAAATCATGCTGCGGTTGCTTCACAAAGATAGAAAGAAAATAACAAGCAAGTTGAAATTGTTAGTCCTATGGCATCTTTAGCTTCTCAGTTATAACTTAGACAAGGAACAATAAGATTTGTGTAGAAAGACACAGAATTAATAACTAGTTATAACTTGGATAATGTTTTTCAAACAATGTAGCACTTAGAAATGCACATAGATAAAATTATTTAAAAATAAAGTGAACACTTACACCCATTTTGGCTCTGATGATCCACAATCAGCACAGAACTTGTTCCCAGCTTGACGCATCAGATTGTCTAACCTTTCCTGTGGACCTAGTGATCGGAAGTATGCAGAAATAGTGTAAGCTCAAAGATTAAGGGTCTATTTGGATTAACTTATATACTAACATAAACACTTATGTAATAACAAGAATGAATAGCTATTTTATACCAAAAAGAAATTAATAGGGTAAAACTGGCAATTCATAAAATGTTGAACTCTACTGTCCAAACAGAACTTTGATATTAAAATTCCCAAAAGGCTAATTGCAGTTTTTAAATTGAAAAAACAATGCCTATATTTTTTGACAGACCAAAATAGAGCATTGAATCTTAAAAACAGAAAATTTAAAAAGGAAAAATACCAGATAACATCCATCGCTCTCTTTGACTTTGAGAATTTAAACTTGGTGTTTCAGTGCAAAAGAGATCATAAAGGCAAGAAGATCCTGACCCTACAATTGAGACATTTCATTTTATAGTTAGCCTTTCGAAATACCATTATACACTCTGACTTGTGAAATTGCGACAAAGCATCACTTCGAAGTTACTTTTATCATTACAAATTTCAACAATCACAGACACTAATATTTCCTTTCTCTTATGTAGAAATGGGGTTCACCTTCTTGCAAGTCAAGCTTTTCTTTTATTCCCTTGAAAACTCAACTTACAAATGCTTAAAAACAAACGGAACTCGACTTTTTTTTTTATAAGGAAATCTCAAGTTTAAATTCTCAAAGTCAAAGTCATTCTAGTAAAGCAGAAACAATAAAGGAGACAGATGATTCCTCCCTTTGTATGTAGCACTGTCACTTCAAATTAAAGGAGTGTCAGGTGTCCGACATCGACACATATAGTTACATTCAATTAGTTCCATTTTCTTAAATATTACTGGCAAGTATGTGTCAATATCGTGTCCAGTGTCTGTGTCTGTATTAGTGCTTCATAACACAATAAACTTTCATTCCATACAAGAAACATCAGAAGCTTTTGGAGTCATTCTTGTAATCACATTTTGTTTCTTTGTTTTGAATTCTTTAATACAATTAACCAATACAAGATGTCTTGAGAAATGAGAACCTGATAAGAGATAATTTATTGTAGATAGGTGAAGCCCTCATAGATCATGTTTAATTTCTTACCTTGAGAAGGTTAGGAAGTGATGTTTTAGAAATAAACTTAGTTTATTGTACTTATTTGAAGGCAGTGAAGATAATCTAACTCATAATTGATGTTGCATTAGTCACTACCATATGGTGCAGGGCACAATATCTATTGTTCATACACCCTCAAAATTCAGAACAAAAATTTAACATTTTACTAAAAAAAAACTATCCTATTAATCTATAAGGAACTCAATAGTTCCATTGCAGTAACATCCCTAATTAACTTAAAATTCAAATTGCAACATCTCTTCTCAACCATGGACTGGTCTATCATAAACATGTTTAACCAAAACAAAGAGGAGGAGGAGGGGAAAGGAAAATGTGAATAAATCTGCTCTATTCTATCATGTGAAGCATTGAAAAAGACATGACACTGACTCTAAAACACAGACACCGATAATAATTAAGAAAATAGAAATGACCGAATATAACCACCTGTGTCGGTGTCTCGTGTATCTGTGTACACTATGAAGCACAAACACTCTTCGGATTAGGGGTGTTTCGGTGTCAGACATGCGTCGGTGTTTGACACCGACAAAGACACCACACCTATGATTACACTGAATTATGTCATTTTTTTAAAATTATTATCTGTATCAGTGTGTCCGTGTCCGTGTCATGTCCGTGTCTGTGTTTCATAGGTACTACACCAACACATACACGTCTTCAATTTGAAGTGTCGGTGTTACATACGGTTCTATCCAATTCCAATGACTTATTCTTGTTGTTAATAATATCAACCATTTTACATCACTTTGATGGGGAGGAAGAAAGAATGAGGGAAAAGGTATAGAAAGTTTTTACCTGATATACCATTGATTTCAGAATTTTCTTGATGTATCATCTCCATATCCTCAAATATTTGAAACCAAATCAAGGAATGTCACTATAATCTGAGGACAGCCATGTATTTATCAACTCTTTCTCTGCATGAAGATAAAAAGGGCACATCAAATATTTTACCTTGATCATCTTGCAATTGAAAAATGCAACTCAACATCAAAAAAACACAAAGGTTTCAATGAAAATGTCATAATACAAGATTGGAAAAAACATGAAAAATGGCAATTATCTCTAAAAAAAAAATAAAATTCCAACAGAAAAATCTTACAAATCAGATAATTTATATCCTCCACTTGAAGTTAGGCATGAGCCAATGCCAGCTTATTCTCTACAACAAAAAAAAATTATTGTCAAAATCCAAAAGAGAAATATCAAAATCAAAACATGGTGTTTATGAATCAATGAAAAAAGAAAAACATACAATGTACTAGAAAAGATAGAATTTTTTCAAATCAATCTCTGAGGAAATTGAATTATTATCCAAAGAATATATTTCTGACAAATTGCATATAGTTTATGTTTTTGATTTGAAGGATATGGAAATGATTGGAGGCATGAAAAGTCAATGAGAGAATTACATTAAATAAAATATTATTATTGATTTTGTGTTTTTCTTTTGTTGTTGTGATGAATGTTTGACTCACCAAAGGAACATTGAACGCGCTTACATGGGAGCGTGTTAAATTTTGTACATTACAATGTGACATGTATTTATTTAGTAACAGATTGGTTTCAACAATTTCTCAACTATAACCTATAAATAGTATTTTTTTTTCAGTTTGTTTTTCTTTTACCCGTCAAATGGATATGTTCATTATCTTTTACTACACTTTTTCTAATTAATAGAGTATATATCTACATTTCTAATGATTTCATATTATCTCTCATAAGATCAATGCCTTTTGATATTTTAAGTAAGGTAGCACTTGTTTGGATTTTTTTAATGTAGACTAGTATAGACTTTATTTTGTACATATTCGGATTAATTAGATGTCAAAATATTAGAATATATTTTTTAAAAGAAAAATATTGTTAACTTCACTTATATGATTTTATCATATTATGATTATTGAGTTTATCATAGAAAAATATTTATCTTTATTTCATTTATTTAATTTATGATTATTTATTTATTTTATAAGTGAGTCCATTTTGTTTGACACAAAAGAGAGTGTCTTATTTCCGGCCATTCTACCTACGGTGTTGTTGTATCTATTGTGACTTGACCGACTTCACACCAAATTTTGTAGAGTGAAATAAAGAGAGTAATCTCTCCCACGCATACACTCAAGAACTTAAGGAAATTGAAGAATGGGGTTATTATAATTGTGAAATGAAACTATTGTTATTATATATTCAGGTTATCTCAAGTATTTGATCCCTGTAACCTAAATTATTATTTTTATGAAAAATCTAAAATGGAATTTATTAAAATCGCAATGAATCTTAACTAGTACAAGGAGTGATAGGTTAGGAGTCTTAAAATTATCAACATACAAAGGATAGATGGGAGCCCCCAATGGAAAACCCATACACCATACACCGGTGAATAAAAAAAAAATCCACAAAACCTATAGAAAACGCCTCTTAACAAATGGCTATCTCCGAAATCAATAAATAGAAATACCAAAACAAAGCTAACACCACGATCAACGAAACAACATAAACAAAAGTTGCACCAAAATCCTCAAACATAGTCACAACTGCCACAAAAACAACTTCCACCACCCACATTCCGCTGCTCGCACACAACCCCTGAACGCCAAATTAAAAACCTACACAACAACCAACAACCTTTGAAAAATAGTCGGGAATAAAACCTCAAACACCACCATTAGCTCTCCCAAGCACCTTCACCCAAAATACATCTCACAAAGAACCGCAAAAGCCAACCAAAAACCCTTGTACCATCATACAACAGGGAAAACATAACCATCATTAACCACCACCAAAAACAACCACAAACACCACCACAAAAATCAACACCAGCCACCACGTGCAGCACCACCACCCAAAACCACCACGAGCTCCGCCACAAAAGACCCAAAATCAGCACCACCATGAAAACTGCCATGAAGCACCACAAACCAACACAACCAAAGATTCATCGAAACCATAACCGTTCATAAGCGAACCTAGATATGATCCATTACCACCATCATGACCGATGCATCACCACATATGTTGCGAGCAAACATAACCTCCACCACAACCAAGAGAGAAAATGAATCAAATAGTCTGAGAGCCACGAAAACCAAACAACCGCCGGCAAGCATCCAACGACACACCACGAAACCCACCAACGTCCCAACCAAACGAAGAAAAAAAAACACCAAAAACACAAACCAACCTTTACGACGACAGAGAGAGCAACTGCACGTTGGAAAGGTACGGTGGTGCAGAGGACATAGACCCTCGTCGCACCACCATTCATTTGATCTACACGATGGCGGTGGCGGATTTGGAATTTGTGTGAGGAAGAATACAAAGGGAAAAATGGAAATCGTTTGTTTTCTCTTGAGGAGAATATCGGAAACAAGGAGTTAAGCACCTATAACCTACATTATTGATTTACTCATGTTGAAATATTTAGGATTAAAGTTGTATCTATTTTTTTTAAGCAAGGATTAAAGTCGTATCTATTGTATTCAAGGTTTTTCAGCACTTACAAAGATATTAAGAATATTTTTTTAATCAATGAGTGTGACTCTGATGGTTAAATATCATTGTGTTTGTAGAGAGGATCGCAAATGATCTTCTTAAAACATGTAGATATTTAGGATGCGGCCTAAATAAATGAGTAAAGATTAGTGGAATAGCCGATCCAAAGAACTAAATTTTTTGTTGAATGACGGTAAAATGACTAGGGTGCCAAAGATTCTAACTAGTGATTTCCTAGGCACAAAATCATTCCATGCTATCTTATTCACTTTGGAAGTACATATTTTTTGTCTTCCTTCCACATGTTTACTTCTGGATTAAAAAAAAAAAAAAAACAAGACTTTTTTATTCTCAA
>Ga0315913_1008668_pt1 | contig 12026 bp, 5 predicted proteins | sample MpolsnodulesMG_FD_207736 | JGI IMG/M metagenome (GOLD analysis project Ga0315913, IMG submission 207736) | Medicago polymorpha root nodule microbial communities from Los Angeles, California, United States - small nodules | ecosystem: Host-associated > Plants > Roots > Nodule | place: USA... | reverse complement strand
GAAAAAACCACACTGAATTCAAAAAACATTTGTTTGATCTATCTAATCATATCTTATAGATTTGATATAGCTTAGTTCAGTTGGTATAGACAATGCATAATATATTCTAAAAATATTTAAATCCATGCAAGAGTTATCCCAATAATATATCTCAAAAGAATATTTAACGGCATAAACCACCTATATAATTAATTCATCAAAGCACCCCTCAAAAAATAAATCATCAAAGCAATTAAGCATCTCTTCTAAATTCCAAAAATCAATTAAACCGAGAAATGAATGGAAACAAATGTCATATGCGGACCAAATGTGTATCTAGGTCTAAAATAAAATTTAAAATGGGACTTTTTAAAACAACTAAAATAAGAGATTATAAGGACATGTCCTCCTAACAATCTTATGACCCATAATTTACAGATTGGCATCTCATTTGGAATTGAAAAAAACCACACTAAATTCAAACATTTGTTTGGCTAATGGCTCATTAGAGATTCTTGATCAATCTTAGGCGCAATAAATGGATTGGATTAGTTTCTTTTAATTGTTTGCCTCTTTGTTATTCTTATTCTTGCATGGATTAGGGTTTTAATAACCTTAGTGAGAACATTTTTTGGTTTGAAGAATTCGAGAGTTAATGAAAAAGGATCGGTACGTCAATTTCAACCATACTTGGTGTCAGGGAAATCGTTGCGTAGATTGACTTGTGAACTTCAGTCTTAGCTTGAGCAATGTGGAACTACTCATCCAAAACAATATTCATTTGGATGAGTTGAAGATTCTCTTAATTGATGATACCTCTGGAGTCACTTCCCCTAGTCTTGTTATAATATTTTTAGTTGGTTTTTGGTTGTTTCTTTTTTGGGGGTCAGACCCTTTCTTTTACCAAAAGAAACTGTTGGTAAATTGTGATTGATTGTCGGTGCAAAAAAATTTACACCGATGATGTATAGTTTTGAATCTCTTAAAATAAAAGGAGTAACTTTTTTTAAGTAGAAATGAGACCTATCTATTTAGACTATCCTTAAAAAAAATCTATGGAAGCAAAGGCTTTCCAAGCTGGTGGATAAGTATGAAACAAAACCTATGGAATTAATGAAATCACATGTCAATAACAAGAAAGTAAAAATTAACTTACAGCATAATCAAGCTCTTCAAAGTTATTGTTTTTGCCAGACTGCTATAAAGAAGAGCTGGAGTGAACACAAAATATACGATCTGTACAATAAAAATATGCATTCATAATTATTAATTATTTTGTTGCCAAGTAATGTTCTATTACTCATTTACTCCTTAATTTAAAGCAACACAATAAAATGTGTTGTTCAAGGTGAAAATGATTTAAACTTTATACCTATATATGGATCATGTTTAAAAAAAATGGTGGTTATAAAATCACAAATTAAAAAATGAATTAACTTACAATATTGAGGTGCTTCTTGGCATTTTTTCTAAGTATGCCAATGTTATCAAGTGCAAGCACAGCCCCGATAATAGCAATGAACAAAGTGTTCACAACTGGGGCTAATGCAACTAAGAAAAGCTTCAAGAAGTTCATATTGATATATCTTTTTGCACCACTCCAAATCAAGTTGTATATTATATATGAAACAATTTAAGCTTTCAAATAAACACAAAATATAATGAAAGGGATTTTAATATTTCTCTTAGACAAGAAGGTAATCACTAATATGATTATTTTTGTTAACACAACCAACTGGATTATGGACAAAATGGCTGTAGAGTGATGAAATTAGCCATTTTGAATTTTATAAGGACTTTTCAAATATAAAATACCTTTGAAAATTTAACAACCAAAAGCAGCTAAATTTAATGTTTATTTATAAATTAAAAATGATAATATAAATTATCACAATTTTTTTCATAACTTGAGCAAACACGCTTATTATTATTCTTTTTTATTATTTATATTTGTATTATAACTATTTGTCATTTAGAATCATCTACAGCCAATTTTGTGAAAATAAGAAAATAATATTGTCTTGGCTATACAATTACATGAACCCTACAATACTTCTAATTAGATAAATGGTGTCAACCGAGTCAAGATAATTTCAACCCATCCTTTTCTATATTTCAGTGAAGTGTTAGGCAGCAACATTCCTCATCCCCACATTTCAACAATACATTTCTAAAAAATTCACAAATGATTCTAGAAACTTCGACACACATAACTTGTTTAAAGTACTTTCAGACAACACAAAAATCGTTTTTTTAATTCAAATAAATAAACTTTATCCCAAATTATTATGACAACATTTTTTTTTCTCACTTCGAATGTACACTTTCAGACCGGATTCATCTAGAATGTTTTTTTGGAAGGAATCTAGAATTATATAACTCCGGATGGAATTTGTCTAAAAGTAAACTTTTGAACATAACCTCATCGATCTCACTAAAATTTAGACTTAATACTCAATTCACTCACTCCTACACTATTTTGGTGCAACCTATTGTTGAGTATCATGATTTTGGTGAACATTTTATTATTGATCAAGTATGTGTACAATTATGACAACTATTTATGTTTAGTTTATATGTGTGAAAAACATATAAACATAAACATGATCGTATTGTGAAATGTGCTTTTAGAAGATTAGCGTATTGTGTGAAAAACACAATCATGTGATGATATCTCATAAACATGATCGAAAGTAACAGAATAATATGGATCATGTATCTTGACAAAAACATGGATCACATTGTCAACATGTTTTTGGTGAGATGTGCTTATGAATTGATTAAACCATACTAAAGTAACAAAAATACTTTATGCACTTTTAGTGAAGTTTTATTCAAGTATAAACTTGGCCATAAAAAATTGATTCATTAGGTGAAACTGATATAATGTGAAATAAACGAATTAATAATAAAATCTAATTGTGAGGTTTAGGTTTCGGGTGATCAGTTTTGAATTAGGTGAAAGTGATATCCGAACTAATAGAAATTGAGTTTGATTTGGACCTAAACATGAAGAAAAAAAAACTAAACCAATTTAATTGGTTTATATCTTTGAGTTCTTCAAGTTATTGGTTTGATTCTTACATATCCTTAGATTTGAATAAATTTTTTGGTTTGTCCATTTATTATATTATTATAGAGTTGATTCATATTTTGCAAGAACATGGGTTCAATCTCTTTAATCCTTGAGATGTGTCTCATCTTCATTAGCATCAAAAACTTAACTAATGTAAACTTTCTTTAATGACAAAAAAAAAAGTTATCAGGAAAGATTTGGTTCATGTAACAACGATTGGCTACTAAAATAATCATGTTGTTCATTAACAAGTGGAGTAGTAGCATATATGAAGAAATAGAGACCCAGGTTCGATTCCCAGCTGGCGCATTTTTTTTTCTTCCAATTTAATAATATTTTCTGCCAAACACAGGTTCGATTCCATGTTGGTAATTTACTTTCGGTTCAAGTTCTGCATCTTTTTATTTTTATCTTTCAAAAAAAAGTTGCATTTTTTGTTTTTGGTTGTTCCTAAAAAATGATCATAACTTTTCTATTTAACCCTACTCAAATTTTGTTACTAAAATAACAAAAGAAAAATCAATTTCTTTTTTTTATTTCAAATTTATCCATCCTCCTTTATCAATCCAATTGTGAGCTACATGAAGAAGCGAGGATCTAGACTGTTTGACAACTGGACTGATAGATATTGTACAATGAAGAAGATAAGAGAAAGAATCATAACAAGAGAGATAGCTTGCAGTACAAGCAAGATGGTTAGAGGACATTTTAGGCATTTACTCTTTTCTCTCTTGATCTGGTTATAGTTAGTTACACTTATGCTTCCATTGTATAAATACTCTTGTACTCCTTCATTCATCAATAAGATTTTTCCCTCTTTTATTAATTTCATAATATGGTATTAGTTTCTTCTCTCTCCTATCAAAGGAGTTTGTTACGATTTATTTAGTGTTTCCGTCATTGATGCTTGTTCATCAAGCTTTTTCATCTTCTCGTTTTCATTGATTTTGTGAAGATTCTACTTGATTCTTCTTCGTTTCTTCTTGATTTCGATGCCAATTCTGCATTGAGATCCTTGATTTTCTTCTTTCATAAGCTTTTATGCATTGTTCTTTCACGTCCTCTTCCTATACTTTGTTTTGCACATTCATCTCCGTTCTTGCAATTTCTTCAACATGCCTCCTCACCAAGCTCCACCAATTGTTCAACAACAAAATATTGATTCTATCTTCTATGTCCATTCTAGTGAAGGACCACATTCAGTCATTGTCACTCCTCTTCTTACTGGTTCAAATTATCTTGCATGACATCATTCTATGAAACATGCTCTTGGTGCTAAGAACAAATTTGCATTTGTTGATGGTTCTGTTCCAATTCCATCTATGGATGATTTGAATCGCAATGTTTGGGAGCGTTGTAACCATTTAATCCATTCTTGGATCTTGAATTCTGTTTCTCCACAATTACTTAAACTATTGTCTTTCATGAGTACACCATTGACGTTTGGATTGAGCTGCAAGAACGATTTTCTAAGGTTGATCGTTTTCGAGCTGCTACTTTGTGTTATGCTATTAACAACTTGAAACAAGGCAACAAATCTGCACTTGATTATTTCACTTAGATGAAATCTCTTTGGGAAGAGCTGAATTCTCACCGCCCTATGCTTGTATGTACTTGTCCTCATCCTTGTCGTTGTGAATCTATGAGAGCTGCTCGCAATTTCAGATTGGAGGATCAAGTCATTCAATTTCTTACTGGATTGAATGATAGTTTTGCAGTTGTTAAGACTCAAGTTTTACTCATGGATCCTCTTCCTTTCATAAACATGGTTTACGTTTTTGTTGTTGTAAAAATTTTTTTTGTGGTGGCTGGGGTTTGAACCCCAGACCTTGCATATTTTATGCATTGTCCCTACCAACTAAGCCAAGCTCACGAGGACTATTGTTGTAAATTTTGAGTATATTTCAAAAGTTTCAAATATTTTGTCCCATATATTTAATTGAGAAATATAGAAAATTATTTTAATAGAAAATTATTACAATATTATTAATTATAATGTTTGACTTGGTCTTATAACCATGTTTTAATTCCAAACTTTTGTAACCGCTTTTCTTTTAATATCTCTTGAATGTGCCTATTATTATGGCTGTTTTTCTTGCTTCACTAAAGTATCACGTTTTGCTTGATATCTAAAGCATCCCTGAATCTTATTTCAATTTCAGTATTGAAATAAAAAACAATTCTCTCCTCTCTTTCAAAAACATTAATCCGGGTTACATCTTCCTGAAAATATCTCTTCTTGCCAGTTCTGCATCCTTGATTTTAAATCAAGAAGGGTCTGTTAAATCCTAGGAGATTAGCGTATAATTACGCGGAAAATCCTTAAGGACAACGCGATCAACGCGTCTCAAACTTTTCATCGTTTGTTTGTCTTGTAGTCTTTGTAGTTGATTCTACAATGAGTTTGATTCAAGTTGTTCCAAGACGGTGATCTAATTCTACAACAAAATCAAGACATATAAGTTTTTTTGAAACCTCTCTTGATTATTCTCGTTAACATAAATTAATTCGTATATTTATATGTTGATTAATGATTATTCTTTATTGAAATAATTTTATTTCTAATTTTACAACAATCTTAAGGATTTTCTAAATTGTTTAATGGCTGCTAATGCTAGGGTTTGATCTGGCAACTGCTATGCGACATCTCTAATGTGAGAAAAGATAAAAGAAAGAAGTGGTGGTGAATCTTTGATTTAAAGACAATGTCAAATAAGTTGTTGAAAATTATACTATGGATGTGTCACTCAAGTTCTATCTCTTTCATCTTCATTTGTTGTTAAATTAAGACTTATTTGTGTTAATTGCCAAAATATATGTGTAGCTAATATATTGTGTGAAATTTATGCTTGTTGTGAATCGATGAAAATGATACCATGATTGATCATATTTTCTAGTTATCTAAGTAACTTGATAGTGTAGAGAATCATATTATGTGAAGTTTGTTTATAATTACATATTATTTCGATTTGGCTTTGTCAACTTAATTTTTAATGAAATTCTTTAAAAAAATATTGAGAATTCTTTTTTATGTGTGTATGTACGAGCATCCTCATAATTTTCATTATGAAATACCATACTCTTTTTTGGGAGTGTGCTGACATGAGTTTTTATTGAGAAATTCTTCAAATATTAATATGATTTGCATTTCGTTTAACTTTTGAGACTGTTGCAATTTGGTTGCGATAATTTAGTTTTCTTAGCTATAGGTTATGATATTAAATTGCTAACATTTTCTTAAAGAAGATATAGGCATCTGATCTAAGTTGATGTGAAAGATTTAATATAATCAAGTATGATTCTTATACTTGATAAAAGAAAATTGCCGAAGTATGTTAATGATGAATTGATGAAAAATATAGTATGAGTTATCCATTGTATCAGAACAATACAATGATGTTTAATGAAATTTGTTTAAGAAAAATATATATTTATGTGATTTATTTTTTTCTATTATGGAAGTGCCACTTGAAAATTATTCAAGTAGACCTGTGTAATAAATCCATATATAGAATTATATTTTTACAATGTGGGGGTTTGTCGCTTAGACTTTATCTAAGTAAACCTGATGAAGTATATCAAAGATGTCAGTTGGACAATATATGAAATATTGTTTAGAGTTGATGAACCATTGCATCAAAATAATGCAATGATGTTAATTGAAATTGAAATTAAAATCTAATGATAATAAACCAAAATGTACAATTACTTTACTTATTGTGGGGATGTTGTTGCTTGAAGCCTATAATAAATCTACAAATAGATTTATATTTATCCACATTAATAGTGATGTCGCTTAATAATAATGTAAGCAGACATGTATAAAAATAATTATACAGATCAAGTTTATTGTTATAGACTTTGATAAAAATATGAGGTTGATTGACTTAGAGACGTCTTATTCAATCTTATATTATGAAAGAAAATTGTGTTCATCATTTGTGTATAAAGTAGCTACTAAACAAAACCCTTAGGATGAAATAAACTTGTGTAGATCAAGGGGATTGAGACTTAAGCCACTCAAAATTAATAAGTGATGGAAACCCAACCTTTGTGATTGGAGATCCCATGAATAAGGTTCGTATGGGTAAAAACAACTCAGTTATTAGTTCTGCTAGCACCAAAAATTAGTTAATTACTTTTTGTTCTCGTCCATTTCCTATGGTGTGTGTGAAGTGCTACACACTATGATGAGTAAAACCGCAAGTGCACGGTTCTACCGAAGTAGTAAAAAGAGAGTATCGTTCCAACATGGAGTTGTTCAATTCAATTAATTTTTATTAATGATTAGAGAAGAGTTCAACTGAAAAAGGTTTGATTTTTACGGTTGAAAATAATAATAAAAAGCGCCTTGGGATTATTGGTTCATCTTAGTGACAAACCCTTCACAAACCCAACCTTTATATTGGACCTACTTTCTAAATACAAGTTTCTCTTAAGCCTATCACATCTCCTTTCAGTTTCAGTGAGTGTGTTCCTCTAGCAATCACGCCTATTATCATGGTTGATTGCTATTAGAATCCTCGAAGAACGAAACTTTATTTGTCTCAAGGTTTGCTAGACTATTCTCATGTTTCGCAATCCTTGTCTAATTTCACTTGTTCAAATATCAAAACTTCTTCTTTTGATGCTTCGTTTTGATATTTGTGATGATGAATTAACAAATACTAACCCTCCGCTGTCGCTTTATGAGTTTGATATTTGTTAATTCATTATATAAACGGTGAAATTAGATTAGAAAGTAGATTTATATAAAATTAGGGTTCGAGGCTTGGTTTGATTAGGATTAAGTCATTAGACTCATCCAACAATCCCAAGACAAGAGAAGTCTACTCACTCATGTTCATCGTAGACATAGAAGAGAAGAAGAATAACATAAATAAAATAATAAGAAAGTAAAATAAGAACTTTTATTAAGAAAGACAATTGTCACTATTGAATTTCAAGAACAAAAGATGAGTTGTTGTGATTGCTAGCTACTCTATTTATAGTTTATAATGACTTAAGCCCTAAGAAATACATCACTAGAATGTTCCACAAGAAACCACGGGCTTTTAGGTCAGAAATAAACTAATAGGTAGCTTGTCCGGGAAGCAGAAAAGCAGCAAAAGGAATCCTGGGAGGTGGCACGGCCGTGTGGCGGGTGGCACGGGCCGTGTGGCTGGTGGCACGGGCCATGTCAAGCTTCTGACTTGGGGGATGTCATATTTTTGTATCGAATCTTTGTATTTTCAACCCGAATCAGCTCCAAACCCCTTTCTTTTGCTCCAAGACTCAATCTTTAGAATATTTGTTCCTGAAATTGAATAACTTGCAATTGAAGTAAAATAGTTCTAAAAAGGAAATAAAATTAAATAAAACAAACTCAAATATAAATAAAACGGACTCAAATATTATATTAAAAACACTGATTATTGACTCATGAAACTCCTCCACACTTGAATCTTTGCTTGTCTTCAAGCAAAAGGCATAAACATAGCAGCATAAAACAAGATTAACATATGACAATACAAATAAAAACTCATGTCTCCTCTAAGGCTTCATTTCAAGTGTACACTAATCACGACCTCAAGCATTTCTTGTGAACCTATTCAACCCAACAACAAGTCTCAAGTGAATGTGTGTGTGTGTGTAGTCCATCCCTTTTTTTGCTCCTTATAAGATAGATATTATGAGGAAACAAGTTTTAACCCTAACACTAAACTAACCGAGAAAAGTCCTTTCTTCATTTCATATAAGAGGGATGAGAATTATGTGATCATTTGACATTTTAAGAAGGAATTACAGAAGCTATTGGTGATAGTCAGAAAAACACCACCTTCACGTGGGAAGTCAGTGGGGCATACCCCTTTCCCCCAAGATTCAGTGATATCCCCTTATAAGTATATTTGCTTCCGACCTTCTTGATAATCAATCTGTTTTTTAGGCATTTTGATCATTTTAATGTCTTAGTGACCAACCAGTTTTTGACACTTGGTCACTTTCTTTATTTTGCAAGTCTTTTCTCCCCACACAAACTTATACTACTTTTACTCTGAAGACTTTTAAGGGTCAATTTACCACTAAAGTTAGAACGTGCTCCTTAAAATACCTACTCATACACTTACTCAAGGACTACAACTTTGTGCTTTTCTCATTGGAGAATTTTCACAATAAAACATGATGTGGGTATAGCAAGAACACTTAAAACACAAGAAATCACTTTCATGTACAAGAAACAACCAATTTGGAAGAGACAACAAAAAAAAATTATGTCATAATTTATAATAAAAACAAGTCGCTTTTATGCCTTTCACAACAAAACATAACAAAAGAATTAAAGCTCAAGGGAGTTTGGAAACACTACGACACTTAATTAAAATAAGACAAGACACTTTATTGGCTCCCCCCACACTTGGGAGAAGCATTGTCCTTAATGATTCAAAAGAAAAAAATAAATAAGAGGAAAGAAGAAGGAGGAAGAGGAAGGAAGAGAAAGGAATAAGAAAAGCTCATAATTTATTGAGGTCTGTTAGGGGGACCTTGGAGGTGAAGGTGCTGCATCATGTTCCAAAGGATTTGGTTATTTTCTTCGGTAATACGATTGCCCCTTTGGACCTCATTCCTTATCCCGGAGATCTCAACACCTTGCCTTTGTTGCTCGGTGCTTATTCTTTGGACTTCGGTTTGGATCCATGTCCACCGTTCATCATCATAGTGCCCACCGGCTTCTTGCTCATGGTGCACCTCATCATCATGCAAGTTTGCACTTTCCTCCTCACCAAGATTATGCTCTTCCTGTACCTGTGGGTCAACACCAACATACAACGAATTTTCTTCCACCCCGGTGTTAGTCCGAGATGGGTTAGGAAGGATAAATAACAGAGGCACATTGAGCTTAAGCTCATATGTTATGTTAGCAGGCAGATGAGGCTTAATAAAGTTCATAGAAATTAGGGTATTTATATTAAGCCTATTGTTGCCCTCAATCGGATTTATCCCTTTGTCCTCACCCACTCCAAACTTCCTAGCAATGAAAGTAATGATACCACCTACCACTATCTCAGCTCTACTGTCAAACTTTGCACCTACAGAGACAAGATAATCAAGCAAGTAATAACAAGTGTTCACGGGGTTGTTATTAAGCATTGCCTAAATCATAAAGAGGTCATCCTTCCTAGTTGTTCCTACCTCTTTCCTACCCCAAATAGTGCAAGCCATAACCCTTTGAAGGTACCTAAGCACAAGGTTGTGAATGTTACTAGCCTTGTTGGAACGTGAATTGTATTGCCCTAAACCAGTGATACTTTCCCAAAAGGCAGCAGGATTATAGCCTTCCGGATTTAGATCATGATTCCAAGAGTCATTGAGGAACCCCGCATTCACGAAGCCCATCTCTAAGCAAAAGTTTTCAAGAGACATCTCATAATAGATATTCATAAGCCGGGATTGGGGTTATCAAAATTCAACCTATCCTTCTTGAAGGCAATAGAGCTCAAGAATTCATAAGTGAAGTTTTCAAACCCCTTCACAGGTCTTAGCATCTCAACCCATCCTAAGTTGTTCAACAACCTAAACACATTGTCTCTAATCCCTAGCTTATTCAAACTATGAGAATCAAGGTACCTGCAAGGGTGTAAAGGTTTAGAGAGAAGAGATTTGTACCTACTCCGTTGTTCCGATTTGAATCGATTTGATTTATTTCTTGGACAGATTCGTTCACCTTCTTCCCCTTTTCGTTTTCGGTTTTGATGTATTCAACGTGATGGTGTTGTTTTACGTGTATTACTGAATTTCGGTTTGGCTTTTACAGTATTTGGAGATTCAATTTTTTTGGTTTTGTATGAGATTGGAGATTCAGATTGGTTTAGAAAATGCACTGTTTGTAGTTGGATTCAGATGTGTGAGATAATTTGTGAATTTTGAGGATCGAGATCTATTGAATCTGGAAAATATTTATGAAATCATGAATGTTCTTCACGTTTCTTCATTTTTTGGGTTTTGATTCAAAGATTGGAAAAGGAGAAGAGAATTAGGGTTTTTTGATGGTGGGGGCGGCTATGTTAATCTTGGCAATGATTCGTCCCTTGACTGCAATAAATGTTGTCCTATTTATACTGACAAATTAGGTTGTCTTGGACCAAAGGACCAATAGGCTTAGGACACCTGGACAAATGAATCAGAACAAAAGACCAATGGACACATGACATGTGGACAAAGAATAGAGGACATTAAGAGGACTAATAAAACAAAAAGATACTATCTTAAAGAAAAAATTAAAAACGTGACTTTAAAGCAAAAATAAAAAATAAAATAAAAATGGAAACAAATATAATATTAATAAAAACATAAAATAAAAAAGGAAATTAAATAATGAGAATTAAAGATAATAAAGATGAAATAAATGAATTAAAAAATCTTAAACTGTCCCTTCGGAACCAAAATGAGCCATTTTAAAATAACTCTCTGCCAAAAATTCGTCTAAGACATTAAAATCACCCGCCTTTTAAAATATGAATACAAACTTTTTAACTGATTAAAATACGAATAATAATTCTAAAATACGAACAAAAATGTTTTAATTATCTAAAAACGAACAAAAAAGGATATAACTGCCTACGATGCGAATAAAACATTTTAACTACCTATGGTACAAATAAAACGTTTAAATACTTCAAAAACGAACAAACGGACGTGTAACTTATCTAAAAAACAAAGCAAAGATTCTGACTGTTTAAAATACGAATAAAAACTTTAAAATACGAACAAAAATTTCTAACTGGTCAAAATTTGGGGTATGACACTCATCCACCACATCAACCGCCCCCCCTCGCCTTTCTCACTCCCACGCCTTTTTCTCCCTCACCCACTCCCGTTCCACCACCCTTCACCACCCCCACACTCACTGTTTTTTCTCCCCCAACCGCTGCCTTCTTCCCACCATTCACCACACTCACAATGCTTATTTTTTTCTCCCTCACCGACGACCTTC
>Ga0315913_1008666_pt1 | contig 12027 bp, 8 predicted proteins | sample MpolsnodulesMG_FD_207736 | JGI IMG/M metagenome (GOLD analysis project Ga0315913, IMG submission 207736) | Medicago polymorpha root nodule microbial communities from Los Angeles, California, United States - small nodules | ecosystem: Host-associated > Plants > Roots > Nodule | place: USA... | reverse complement strand
AAAAACATTTGACAATTGACACTTACAATTTTTTTTTTTCAAGAATTGACACAGAAGTACATGTTATGAAGCATTTAATTTTATTTTTTAAAAAAAGAGACACATTAATTAAATATTTTGACTAAATACACGGTCATTTTTTTTTGACAAAACTAAATACACGGTCATGTGTGTGTGTGGTTGAAAAACTAAGATCAACCGATAAGATTTATTTGTGCCTTTCTTGCAGCCAATTTTCGTAAATATAACCATTTTCCACACTGACACTCACATATCTGCGATTAAAAAAAGTTGGAGATATATTGAATGTGACTGAATACATTAATAAAATTATACTCTCTTCGTCTCATATTATAAACAAAAAAATAAATAAATTATACTTATGAAGAAAACTAAAACATAGTTGTTTGTAACTTGGTTTTTTAGGTTATCTTTGAAATAAGTTTTATAGGAAGATGTAAAAGCAATTTTTATTGGTAGTTGATTATAGAGAAAATGAAAACGAGAGCAAATTGAAAGCACTTTGCATTTAATTTTCCTTTGAAAAAGATAATTTTTTGAAAAAACATAATTATATATGATAAAAGTTGGTCTTTTTTGCTTATAATTTGGGACAAAGAAAATAGGTTTTTTTCCTTATAATTTGGGACAGATGAAGTATATCACAACGGGGATTGATCAAATTTCACCTATGTTATATCAATGTTACATCGCTCAATATTATTTTACACCATATATAATTTTTAAATTTGACCACTAAATTATAAATTTTTATCATATATATCATTCATGTCAAATTTCACACAAATTTAAAATCATTTGATATCTTATTGATAGTCGCCAAGATGAATGATGTTGAATAAAATTGCATAAACAATTAATCTTGATGAGTATCAACAACATATCAAATGATTTTAAATTTGTGTAAAACTTTACATGGATGATCTATATGATATAAGCTTAAAATTCAATGGACATTTTGTAAAATATGTATCGAGTAAAATGGCACACATATATACACACACATTCCTCAACACAATACTCCAAGATCAATGCTTTTTAACACAACAAATAAAGTAAAATCAAGAGGAAGAAAAAATAATCTAAGAAAATTTTCACAAACAAGGATTAGTCTTCTTACTCTTCCAGTATACTTGTTTGATAGGTAGAGCGACGATTGCTAGCTTTCTTTATTGTGTTTGAGTTCAGATTCTCTTGATGATCATCAGATACACCTCTTGAATATGAGTCCATTTTCACCCAAAAAAAGCTAGAACTTTTTTTCTTTGTTTGTTTGGAAGAAATAGATGAACTTATAGAGAATATATATACTACTTTCAGTGTTGAATATAAGCAAAGGTATTACTACTTTACAGTCTCAAACTTAATTAAATTGAAATAATTTTACACTATTAAATAAAATATTTCCTAAAATTCTTGACAAAAAAAATTCTAAAATGTCATTTAATTAATATTGCATAAGTTTTAAATACTATTAGTAAAAAAAGTCAAATGTATATGATCCAAATTTGAATCAAATACAATTGACTTTTTGTGTATATTTAAGAGCAAAAAGATGAGAAGTTTTATTCTTGACAAATTCTAACAAGTGATTTACGGACATGTGTTTAAAGTTTCTATATACATATTAAAATATAAAAGAAAATATACTAAAGGGAATAGTTTTTTTCTAAATACCAATTTATGTATTTTTTTCATCATCATAAATAAAAGTGGAATATAATATATAATTTTTTTTGGTAGATAGACGAAATGACAAAGGTATTATAAATTCACACACACAAGTGGAGGTACCAGGGTTCGAACCCCCGTCATGGCATCCGGCCTAACAATTTCGGCATTTTATCAGTTGAGCTAGGACTTTTAGATAATATATATAATGTTTTGGAGCAATGTATATTGTATAATTGAAAATATTATACTAAAAACTAAATATGATATTTTTTGGCTAAAGTGAAACTTGTTGTAAAGTTGAAGGACTAAAAACAATACTTCCTCTGCTCCTTTATAATTTTTACTCTCACATAACAAATTGTATTAAAGTTATTTGTCATTCAATATTAATTATTGTTATGTGCCCTAATTGTTTATTGCAAAGATATAAAAAAGCATAATGAAAATATAAATAATTAAGGTTCTTTTGGAGAAAGGGGAAAATAATCTCGTCAAAAGTAACTAAATTTACTGGTTATCATGTAATAAACGTTAAAATGACAATTAATAAGAAACACGGGGAGTAGATTATCCTAGAAGTTGTGTCTTCAATTATTTTAAAAGTTTACGTGAGTTTAACTCAGTTGGTAGAAACAATGTATAATATATGTAGGGATCGAGATTCGAACCCCAGACACCCCACTTATTCTCTTTAAAAATAAAATTTTTAGCCACTACGCTACTTGACAAAAAAAATTACTCATTTCGGTCACATTTATAAGCAAGTTTTACTTTTTTATTCATTAAATAATTGATGTATCTGAAATATAATATAGTCCAAATACATCACTTATTTAATGAATCTGAAAAAACAAAAGTTTCTTATAAATATGACCAAATGGAATATTATTTTTAAGACATGTTCTCTTAACACCGAAGATCGAATATGGGTTGCATTTATGTGACTTTGAGTTTTGCAACTTTGTCTTTATTCTCTTACAACAAATCATTTTCTCTCATCAAGAGAGTAATCTATTTTAATCGGTTCATTTATCAATTAAATACATTAAAGTCATCAATGTCACCAAAACTAAATGTCATCCAAACTAGTGTGTTAACCCGTGCTGGGTGATAGACTATTATTTTTCAATCTCAAATTGTTTTATTTTCTTATTTATTGATGAAAAAACATCTACGCGCCGTGAATTTGTAGATATGTCAGTATTTTTTGTTAAAAATAATGTTAGTATTTTTTTGCCACAATGATGATAAATATGTGTCACATGTTTTTATGTTTATCAATGGTAAATATATGTCCTGTGTTTTTAATTATAAATGAAAAATACATTTATAGGTTTCAAATCGTCGTCGAAGAAACACAACAACGGTTGTCCTTTCGGAGTCTTGGTATGTGTTGATTCTATTGTGGTCACTGGTTTCGTTCAACGTCGTCGTTGTCTTGTAGAGCTATGGTGTTGACACGATTATGAGTTAGTATCGGTCTGGTTTTTTTTTCTTTTTCATTTTTGTTTATTGGAGTTTGTTTTCGTTTTGTTTCATGGAAATGAAGATGGGTGGTGACTTTGTTTCGGCTCCGTGATTTTTTCTGAAAATCTTGAATCTGGTTTTCTGGATTGAAGATATGAGTTCTTTAGTTTTGGCGTTGTTTTGTTGGATGCATATCTCGATTTAACATGACTGGTTTTATCCTGATGTTGCTCGAAAGGGCTAGGTGCGTAGATGATCTGTGTTGACGATAATAGTTGTTCATCATACCTAAAATATTTTATCCGTCGTGGTTGCTTCTTGCATCGTTGATGGACATGGTAGATTTATGTTGTTTGTTCATCCCTTGATTTGGACTGCAATTGAAGTTTAAAGACCACCACGACTTTGTGGATTTGGTTCGTAATTTGTTGCTTTGACTCGAAAGGGCGTTTTTGGTCTTATGATACCTTGAAGATAGTTGTTGGAACTTGGGTCATTTTTGTGTTGGCAGACGATCGTTGGATTGTCGCGCCCCTACATGGGTACGCTGGATTATATGTGGTAATGGTTGTTTAAGACTGTTCTCTTTTATTATCATTTTGTACTGAATTGTTGGGTTTTGCTTTTGTGATTTACTGGGTCAGGTCTTTGGCCCCCATCTCAAGTCTTGTATATCCTTCTCTTGATAAAAATTTGTCCCGTATTTATTTCTATTTATCAATGACAAACATATAGTTTTATTGAAAAATAACCGTCTCTTGTTTATTTCAAAGATATTATTGTTATTAAAAAATATTTTTCCTCTATGTTTTTGTTTATATTTATCTCATTTTTTAGTTTTTTATTTTGACAAAAAGAAAACAAAAAATTCATTGCAAGAAGAAATGTAGTCATTTGGGATTGTCATTTTTCGCAAAATATATCTTATAAATTAAAAAACATCTATTTTTGCAGATTTAATAAATTATAATTCTAGTTTTTTGATTTTAAAATTATGTCATTTTTTATAATTATTTAGTTAGATTATTTTTCAAAATTTTGTCGTTGAAGGTTTTTATTTGATTGTTGGTTATACTTTGTTACTTTGGTATGTCGTAAATGTTGTCATTAAAAAGAAAGTTTGTCTTAAACGATGTAATTGGACTATGACTTCTATGATTCAACGTTACATTGCCACATGTACTCCTTCCGTCCCGAAATATAAGCAAACATATAAGCAAAAAAACAAATTCTTATTCTATTTAATCTTGTTTTTTTAAAAAATTATCTTTTTCAATAAAAACTTTTGCTTCTTCTCATGAAATTAAATGCAAATTACATTTAATTTTCTCTCTCTTCCATTTTTTTCATAACCAATAGCCAATGAAAATTGTTTTTACATCTCCCCATGAAACTTGTTTCAAAGAAAACACAAAAAACTATGCTACAAATTCTTATACTTTAGTTTTCTTAATAAGTGTGATTTTTGTTTTTTTTTCTTATAATTTGGGACGGAGGGAGTAACTTTTCTTTTAAATTTGATTTTGATATGCCATGTGTATTGTTCATTTTAAACATTCTCAAATGTATGTATAGAGGATATTTTTCTTAAAATATCCATTATCAATTTAGTAAATTTATGGGAACTTGTTATGTGAGCAAATAAAAAAATCACTGAAAAATATTGATTTATTCTTTAAAAAAACTGAAAAATAAGGATTTTGCTAAAATTATCTACGTACGCTAAGAAAATAAAAATAAAAAATCATTTGTTGGAATTTTTGCCTTTTTTCTATAATACATTAAACTTTTTTTGTTACAATAATACATTAAACTATATTTATCATTGTAACAAAAAAAAACACTATATTTATCATTTCGTTTCAAATACTTTTCTTATTTTAATAAATTATTATAAATAATTTTGATAAAATAATAGGTAATATACCTTAAACTTTGAAAACGATGAATATAATTTAACAAAAAAAATCTAACTACCTTGTGGCAAAGTGGATTATGGAATGTATTAGCACAACTTCAACTTTGGTTCTTGAAAGTGGATGCCCTATAAATGATTTAAATTTGAGCGTGGTCTGAGATAAGGGGACCAATTTTCAGTTTTTTTTTTTTTAATTTTAATTTTAATTGTTGCTGAAGACTTAAATATGATAAATGCTCTAGTAGAGGTTGATCTTTTTACAAGGTATAAGGTGGAAAATTCTAATATGGTTCCATCACTCACGTTCAATTTGCTGATAACACTCTTTTAGCAAGTGTTAAAATGGAAAAATCAAATGTTCAACATTAACAAATGAATAACACCCTTAAATTAGCATTAACAATTTAATGTTTAATGATTTAGGGATTAATTTGCCCATTTATTATCAATTTTAATGGGCATTTTGCACAGTGACGTTGCCAGGATCTTGGGTTAGCGGGTTCAAACCTCTATTGTCGATGTGGAAAAGCGGTGTGGCGCGGCCAACCCAATAATTGGTGCGGTGCGGGAGTGGGATGCGTAGCAGGCGCTATTTCGGTGGTGCGGTCACTGATAAATTTAATACTAGATACCATAATATTAAAAAAAAAACTAAAATACTTAAGTATTACTCAAAATTTCATGAAGTATTCATAATATGGAATAAAAGGGATAGCAAAGTCGAAAATGGCTAATACCAATTATATACAACTAGCACAAGTTACTGTTTTACTATTTATAGGTCCACTTTAGCCGCTTTCCACTTCTGGCACGCGTAGACACGGCCTGACACACGCCAATGTGGCCTGATGCGGTGGTCTTGATTTTTCCGCTACGCTTCGCTATAGCGGCCGGCGCGGTCGCTATTAACAACAGTGGTTCAAACTTCTGAACTTTAATTAATAATTATAATATATGAAAATAAAATATACTCAAAAAATTATATTGCACTTGAAATATACTCACATGCTAAAGAATTACAAAAGCAAAGGTGTGTGGTCTAGTCGTTGTGTTAATTGAGGAAAAAAGCTCAAATCTGAATTTGATATGTGGTTTCCATTTTTTTGTTGGAAATTGTTTTTTTTTTGTAATTACGTGAACAAAGTTAAAATCTACAAAGCAAAGAGTATTATAAGCATTAAGTCAGATAGTCAAAAGGTAAAAACTGAAAAGGAATAAAGGTGACTGCAACAACAATCTGCGATTAAACAGTCTTGGGTTAGGCTGAAGGGATGCAAGATTAAAAATTGAGGGTGTTCATTCGTCAAAAATAAATTGAGGGTGTTCAAAACATGAATGCACTATGAAATCCAGTGGAAATTTCGAAAATCCAGGGTGTGCAGTGCACACCCTCAAACATACGTGGCTCCGCCACTGAGTTTGCACATAGAATTATAAGGTGCGAGAGAACATTACCTAAAAAAATCAATTACCCTATATGATTTGGCATAATGTTTCAAACTGTCCGCGGCTACTTCATATTGGCCTACAGAGGAAACTGACAGAGTGAGTGAATTAGCATTTATGAAGCCCGGATACTTAAAATGGAAACGTATCTGTAACGGATACCGATATTTATTTTGAGGATACTCGCGGATATGTACCCACGGAGTATCGGAATTAATTATTTTAATTTTAAAAAAACATTTTATCGGGTACATATAGGATACTCCATAGATACACAAAGATACTTATAAGATACTTCACATATACGTATCATAGAAAAGATGAAGGGTAAAAAAGTGAGAGAATGTTGTAAAAATTAGTAGAGATGTGTATGGTTCAATTTTAGACATGTATCATTAGAATTGTTTTTCGAGGAACCACTAAATTTATACTTCTTGTGGATAAAGGTAATGAGAGAAAGGTGATTCAATTAATCAACATTAAATAAAATTTGTGATGAGTTCTTTTAACGATGTTTCTCTCAATATTCCAACATATGAAAATATAATATGGTTTATAAGAAAACTTTACATTTTTTTATTTTGATCACATATATTATTATTATTAAAAATTATGACTTCTTTTCTTCAACTATTTTACACATATGAATTTTTGTATAGAAAATTTGTCAACATATCTTAGCCGAATCATATTCTAAATTTTATAAAATTTCGCGTATCTGCGCACCCGTATCGTATAATACCCGCACCGTAGGCTTCATAGATTAGAATATATTTTAAAAATCTCGTGGGGATTTTGTCTTCGAGGGGGTATATGCAATAATTAATAATTTCGGGGGTGCGGGTAGTAACACGCCCTCAACAAATAACGAAAATCCCGAAGGAGTTACATGATATTTGCAGAGAAAACAAAAAACAACAAAGCACGTAGCTGAAGTGGAACCACCAGATCTCTCTCTCTCTCTGAGAAGATGAAGTTTCCCGTTTCCGTCATCTGTACCTTCCTCTTCTTCCTCTCTCTCTTCTCTCCTCAAGCTAGGGTTCGTTCTCTCTCTCTCTCTCTCTCTCTTCAATCCATTTCGCTTTTGATTGCGATTGTGAATTCGATCTAACGATTTTCGTTTTGTTTGATTTTCACAGGGCGATGCTTCTGGTTCTGTTTTCTTCATCGATAGTTCATCTCATCAATTCCTTCGCGCTAGATCATCCAACGATGAGGTTTAACTTCTAATTATCGTTCTTCTACTCTTTTGGATCATCACTGAATCTTTCGCTGATCGATTCGAATTTTATGTACTTTAATTGAATTATATGCTGGTGCGAAAATTTTAAGAAATGAAAATCAAATCAAATTCGAATTTGAAATCTTATGAATAATCATGCAACATAAACATCTTGCGCCTAGTTGTTATTGTTTGAAATGTTGGAAGTAGCGATAGTTGATGAGTGGAGAATTTTGTTTACTAGTTGCGATTACTGAATTGCAACATTTAAGTGTCCGGTAGTTTGTTCATTAGGTTGTGTTATGATTCTATAATAATCAAGAAATAAATTTGTAATAAGATAACTAACTAGTAATAACAACTGAGAATGAAACCGAAAGTAGAAATTTTTTCTTCTTCTATTGTTGTTTCTATTGATATGATTCTGTAAGGGTATGTGATTTTTTTGTGAGATGATAATCGAACCAATTTAGAGAATAATGAACTTTGTAATCGTAAGAGATTAACACTAGTAAACCAATCTGACAATACAATTTATGGAAGGGAAAAGTAATGAAAGTAAGATAGAGCTTAGCACAAGACTAAGAAGAAGCAATCATTCCGAAGAATGCCAACTGCCAAGGGAGGAATAGAGACGTTCATCAGATTCTTCACCCCTTTGCCAATCATTTGATTTGCCTCTTATAGCATGTAGAGGAATATTTTCTGTTAGCTTTTTATCTCCCCAACTCCTTCATATGTGGATCACATGCCATGTGTCCCTTAAACTCTCAATTTCGGTTATTCTCAGCCGTTGAGATTATAACAGATTCATAATCAGTGCTGTCAATTGCGGGTTACGGAAAATAGGGATTTGTTGAAATTTCATTATGCTATGGTGCTATAGTGCCACTATAGCCGCTATTTCACAATATTATGTACTAAATAGCGTATCGCAGAACAATGGTGATTTGTTCATCAAATTCTGCTATGCAACAACACTATAGCACGACTATAGCCGCTATTTAACAACTATTTTGATAATAACACAAACTAATTTGTAAACTGGTGTATTCGATCATAACTAAATTTATAAATGATGTTTGAGGAGGGTGGTTTTTTAATTTAACATGTTGAAAGTTTATATTTTATTTTTGTTGTTACTTCGTTCATTTTGGAAGAGATTGATTGCTAGGAACTCTAAAGTAAAAAGGGGAATTTGTAGAAAGGATCAATTCAATTTGCACAGAAAATGGATAACCCCTTCTAACGAGCTAACTAAATAAACTAACTAGGTACTATGACTTCCCCATCCATTTTCCCATCCTCTTATTAACTTCATTTTATTTCCGTCAAAAAAAGAAAATTAATTAACTTCCATTTAATTGGTTTGACTTTGATGGTTAACTGTATTGATCACACTCATCCTTTCTAACATCCTTCTATTTCTGCTAATGAGGTTACTTCACTCTGCTGTCATGGTTAAAATCAATAATAATGATCTCACTAGATGGCGCCATTTCACTTTGCAGCATCCTTCAATTTCGCTTCAAGAAGTTGGCGCCACTGTGCCAGTCTTGCTCGGTTTTGCTCCTCCTTCTACTCTTTCAGCCTCCAGCTCATCCAAGGTTCTTGAAATAATTAGCAATGTTCAATTTTTACTACCTTATTTATGTTACATCACACTTCTGTTATAGAGATCTGATTGGCCGTTATGTTTTGCTTTCTGCAGTTGAATGAAGTTTTGATTCCTAATCCATTCAATAGGCCTCGTGCTGTGTTTTTGCTGGAAGTGAATGGAATCAATGGTTTCTAGCCTTCACTTTGAGTATAATAATCAATTTCTGTAATACATTCTCTTTATTTAAATAATAATTTTTTAATATGAATGCAGGTCTTGAAAAAATTGTCCAGGATAATGCAATGTTCAGCAAGTCATTGTGGGATACAAATTATATTGGTTCAGATAAAGTTGACATTCAACTTCCAGGTGAATAAAACCGAAATGGTGTTTGGCACTACTATGGTTTTACCATAATTTTTACGTCAAAGACTTCACTTTTGCTTTTTTAAATTTTGCAGATGAAAATGACGTTTCTGTGTCTTCTTTGGATGAGCAATTGGAAGACTTTACCGATAAAGAAATTAGTGATTTTGTGAGTTTTGATTCATATTATACATGTCTTAGTTATTTCTTTGTTATTTGACTATCAAGTATATGTGAAATGACCCCATCTTTGTTTTTTAGTCATCTTTGATCGGTGGATCATATGCCCCTGACACCCTAGAGCCATTAAATGGAGTGCTTTCCGTTCCTTTGGCAAATGGTGCCTTGGTGAATCTCCATATGTCAAAGGTGTGATCAGGATTTTCTTAAGAAATCTTTTTCTACTTATAAGTTATATATGTACTTTTTGGGATTGATTGGGAGGTTTGTGTGCTTGTGTTTGCAGGAATCAGAAAGAAAGTTTGTGATAGGTCTTTTGTCTCTCACTCAAAATGTCAAAAGGGCAATTCAGATGCATCATGATTTATCACAGAGTACACTAAGTCCAGCTGAGTTGTTGACAGGTCGCTTCAATGGCATTAAGGTGTGCACCTTTCTTCCTCCCTCATTTTCTTGTTTATTTTTACCTTTTATTAAAAAACTCGACATAGTGTTTTACCGAATCTAGTGTTATTATTTGACCTAAATGTAGCTTAAGTATCTTCGTAGTCTTGCGAGCATATATAATATGACATGTTTTTAGTCAAATGATCCATTTATGTATGTTTTAAAGGAGTCTCAATTTATGGTTTTAAGATAGTTTTTGACAACATTTTGCTGCATTCTTCATTGTCTGTAATATTTTATTGTTTCTTTTTCCTTTCAATATCTGTAAGGAGAAAATCATGCTTTTTTGCTTGTTGATTAAAGAGTCTTACTAAAACAAAGTAAGTGCAACAGAGACGAAGATAGGCTTTCCTCAAGAACAAGTAAAATAACTCATAACTAAAATCAGACACAAAAAAGCAAATTACAAAGTAAGCAAGACCGCGCAATCCCTTCACTTCTCAAAGATGGTTACTTTCTTGATGAAACAAAAACAATTACACAATCATTGACAGAATCAGAGTGGGGACTAGGTTCCCTTTTGATGCATGTGTTTCATTTCACTCAATATTTTATCCCCCTACATATTTGTTATTTTCATTCTAATTATATTTCTTTATTATAGAAAAGAAATTAGGCAGGATGCCAATGTTCCTAGAAGCGATTCCTATTTTTATTTTTTTTATTTTTAGTTGTTGGACATTTTGAAGTCCTATAAAATTGAAATGTCTGATAAACATAGATGGAAAATATGTAAAAAAAGCAATTTTATTGTGAGGGTGAAACTATACGGACCTGAGCATGAGACCATCCAAAGTGATAAGTTGAGTCTTTTTTCTTCTGTTCTTTCTCAATTTGAATTTGCACCTCATAGATTTTGTATCGCAAGACATTGCAAGCATTTTTTGTAATACTTGATTGGTGCTTTATTTTATACATGTATAACGTAGGAACGAAATATGTGGACGTGTGTCTGCAAATTTGAAAGAGAAACAGTTCTTTCAAGTTTCAATATACAGTGCCATGGTTATAATATTGTTGGCGATAGCAATTTTCTTTGCCATGATTTTTCTAAATTTATGTCTATTACTGATATGCAAGGTAGACAAACTTGAGATCCTAAGATCGGGTAGGACCCATGAGATCGTGAATCGGGGGATCGTAAGATCCTACCAAATTTAAAAATTCATATATATTCGATATAAATTCATACATATGCATATGAAGCAACATAATTTAATAGAAAAAAAATTCAAATAACACTCAAATTCATAAATAAGTGACGTGACAGAGGGAGGTGAGTGCTATGAAAATGGGAATTGCATTGGTAAGGTTCCATGATTTATGGGTGAATTGGAAAATTTCTCTAATTATTGATAGTGGGTGTATTGGGAAGATTTTCAATAATCAATGGGTTTAATGAGGGAATTAGAAACAGTTTCTGATAATAATAAGAGTGAAACACGTTTTTTTGCCTTTCTGATTGCAAAAATATGTTTGGGGTGAATCCGGGTCACAAACCCGACCCTGAAATCTGGATTTCTGGAAAGCGAAACAGAAACCGGGTCACGAAATGACCCGCGAACCTGGTTTTCTGGGTTTCAAAACTGACTCGTCTGAATCGTATGATACAAACGCGTTTACGTTTATCAACGGCGATCCAAACCGCGACCACCAAAAAGCGATTCCGACGATTTTCTGGCACGG
>Ga0315913_1008663_pt1 | contig 12028 bp, 8 predicted proteins | sample MpolsnodulesMG_FD_207736 | JGI IMG/M metagenome (GOLD analysis project Ga0315913, IMG submission 207736) | Medicago polymorpha root nodule microbial communities from Los Angeles, California, United States - small nodules | ecosystem: Host-associated > Plants > Roots > Nodule | place: USA... | reverse complement strand
AATGGGACTGTTTGTTACGGATTAAAATAAAAGTGATTTTGATATAAAATAATTTAGAGATTATATTTTAGAGATTATATGAAAAATCAGAATCTATTTTGTGTTTGTTTACCGTAATAAAAATCACTTTTTTAAAACAAATAATCTAGTTTGTTTGGATACAACTATATAAAAGAGATTTTTTTGTTACAAAATTAGTTCAATCTTTTAAATTATATTTTCTCTCTCCTCTTAAAAAAATCTATTTTATTTTAAGTTGCTCCTAACAGCTTCTCATTTGAAGCTGTTTTTAGATTATTTTTAGATTCTGACTTTTTTTAAAATTTGTAACAAACGGATACAATACTCTTAAAAGTGATTATTTTTTTAAAATAAGTGATTTTTTTCTTAAAAAAGTTATAACAAACGGGCTTAATGTTTCACCATTCAACAACATAATTCACTACTTCAAAAAATAAAAAATAGTGACAAAAAGTAAAAAAAAAATCTCTCCAATATCCGCACCACAAAATTTAGTGATGAAATTAGAGATGGACTTCAGTTCAGTTGGTTGGGACAATGCATAAAATATGCAAGGTCCGGAGTTCAAACCCCGGCCACTAAAAAAAAAAAAAAAAAGGGACTTCAGCATTTCTTTTTGCTATTTCTTTTAGTTTATTTTGTTGGTGGATTTTTTTTTGTTTGTCGGAGAAACTTAGACTATTTTGAGATTATGTTGAATTTAATTAAACCTTGACTATTTTGATTTTATTAATTATTGTAGGACTAATATTTTCATTAATTTTATTGTTATTGTGTTGGGTGTATGTATGTGGTTTCCAACTTTACCTCACCCAATTAAAGTGTAATCACCAATTTTCTTGAAATTTTAGGGGTCAATCATGTTACCCCTGAAATTTATAAATATGCAAAAAAATCTATAATTTTGCATGTCTTCTAACATATTAGATCTTCTCTTAACTATTAGGGACTGTGATGTGGATTTCACTATTTTTGCAACAAGGCTGCTTGAAAGCCACTAAACCTAAAGGGAGGGGGGGGGGCAAATACAAACTGAGTTGAACTATAAGCAGACTTGCCACATAAGTAGTCAACGTATGCAATACCCCCACTAACTTAAAATGTAAATAGAAGAACCATGTTGTCCGACTTCATTTAATATTATACTGTTTTTTTTAAAGGCCAAAAAGGAAACATATATTAAGAAACCTCCCATCAAAGCACGAGGAGTGCCCATAAGGGATAAAAGAGAATAAAATTTCAAGAAATCAAAGAAACGAGCAAATAGCTAAAAACAAATTACAAAGTGACTAAACCAAAACATTGTAAGGGATTCAGCCACCATGCTTGAAAAGTCAACAAAATTAATTGGATTGTGTGTCTTTCAGCCACCAACAAAAATGAAGTTTTACACGTCTACTTAACTGTTTAGACAAAATAATTTTATTACTGAAAATGTGGGCATTACACTTTTTCCACAAGGTTCAAATGGAAGTCATCCAAGTTACCTACAAACAAGGGAGAATCTCCTTTCCAAATAAGTGAGTTCCACAAAACTCCAAAGCTTAGCTTGTTCGTCGATGTCAGTACAACTAACAAAAGTAAGTCCCACCCACCGGAAAACTAGGTTCCATATACAACCAAAGTAGTCACGATGAAGAAGAAGAAGATTCCTCGAAGGCATCATGCCGCAATGAAATAAATTATCCTTAGTAGGAATTCTTTTATTGAAAAATTTCCAAGAAAATAGTGGTACATTCAAGGGGTACTGATAAGTGTTAGAAAGTAGTTAATTACACAGTATATTTTAGACACTTTTGTTACTTGTTTTACAAGTTATCTAGAGAAAAGCCAAGAAAATGTGAACAATTGCCCTATTATGCTTTTTGTACCTTACTCTACCCATTTATGAAGGAATTGGATGCCAAGACACTGAGCAAGAAAGAAAACAACAAATTTGTACAAAGGTTAGCTCGCCACAGTGAGCCAAGGGCGAGCAGAGGCAAAAACCATCCAAAATTCACAAGTCCAAGCTGACCACAGCGAGGAAGTCATTGAATATAAAACTTAAAATATAAGGGAAAAGAGGAAGTCAAGAAGAATAACTTAGGCCAATCATTCAATATCCTTTGACACAATTATGAGGGAAAAGAGAGAGCGAAAAAGAAAAAGGAAAAAAAAACAAGTTCATTGAATGAAATATTCAAAAATACCATGAACTTAGGATTTAGTACTTCATCTCATATCCTCTCAGTTGAGAGTGAATAGGACATGATGTAAATCATTCAAGTTGTTATTGAAAACTTGAATTGATATGGGATTATTTTGAAATATCTTCTTGATGAGACATAGATCCTTAGGCCAGTCTTTGTATAATGTATGATAGAAACACATTCTTGTAATTTCAAACATGCTAACACATCATCAAAAAAATGAACACCTCAAAGGACCAGTTAGGTCAGAGCTTTGAGAAGACGAAGAAGAAACTTAAGTCAAGTTAAGAGCTTTGCAGGATGCTCTTTGAGTTTGTTGTAATTAGAATTGTTGAGTAGCAAAGGACTTGATTAAGTGAGATTTTTGTGGTTGAAATTTGGGTACAATTTGTGGGACAAGAGATACCGTAATCATAGGTGGACTATTGTGGATTAAGTCCTTCTTGAGGAGAATGCAAAATCACTCTGTTAGGGATGGACTAAACTAGCTATTGGTGGATAATAAACCAATATAAACATACCATGCCACTTTCTTTCTCTTACCCTCTTTACTTAATTTTGCATAAGTTCTTTATAGGTTAAGTTCACCTTTTATCTAATCGTCTCAACCTCAATTAAATGATTTGACGAATAACTTCCTTTTGAGTTACAATGAATTTAAGGGAAATTCATCTTTGTATTTAAAATTATCAACATAATTCAATCCCTTATTTCTCTTGTAATTTTATAGCACATTCAAGTTATGATGGCCATATTGATCTAATTAATCAATAAAGCACTCATAGTTAATCTTTTGATACACACGAGTTTAGATGTTTGGCTTGATATCATGCATACCTTTCTTTGTCATGGATGTTAATACTTTTATGTATTTGTTATAGATTTTTTGAGAATATTTCCTTTATTTAGTTGTGAACTTTGATTATGTATGAATTTTCCTTTATTTACTAAATGGTTCAATCGTGTGTTCAACTTGTTGAGCAAACTGAACTTTGATCTAGAGATCTCACCGATTTGATCTTTAATCCAATTTTTAAAATATTGGAGTCAAATATTTTGTATCCATTACACTCAAGGAAAAGGTAGTACAAATAAAATATATAGAAAGTAAAAATTATTCCTTTTATTTTTTATACTTTATAAATTTCTCATTAAAAAAATTATTTTATAAAAAAAAGCAAATGGGGTATCATATGAAGTCCAAAGTATATAAAATTAAAAACTAAGTTTACAAATTGCAAAAAGAAGAGAGAGAGAGAGAGAGAGATATGAAAATTTGGTGGTGGTCGAAGTGATGACAATGGACGAAAGAAGGCGTGGAGTTTGGTCTTGTCGGCGCATAGTAGCAACCAAAGGTGAATCCTCAAACAATGGTTCTAAACCCAACATCAAGATCAACAACAAAAACATCATCAAGAAGCTTCAAACACGCGAGATTTCTCCTAAACCTCATCGTTCCTTTGTTGCTGCTACTTCACCACATAGATTCCAGAACATGCGTTTGACTCATCAATTTGATACTCATGACCCTAAACATCATTCTTCTCCTTCACCCTTTTTGCCTTTTTTGATGAAAAGAACTAAGGTTGTTGAGATCGTTGCTGCTAAGAATATTGTCTTTGCTCTTGCTCATTCTGGTCTTTGTGCTGCTTTTAGTAGAGGTAGTTTGCTACTTACCCTAAATACTATGTTATGTTTTTTTTTTGTTGCATGAATTGCAAATCATAGGTTATTTTTATGCATGAATTGTCACTACCCATGTGTGAATTAGTGTTCGTAGTTGTTATATTTGTATAAAAATCTTGCCTTTTTGACTTATGTGTGTGTGTATGAATGGTTATTGATTAATCCCTCCGGTCCTATATATGAGAAAGTTGGTTCAACATAAGTTGATGTATCTCGTTCAAAATTTGGACCACATACATCAACTTTTGTTGACGTTAGAACCAAATACATTAACCTTTGTTAACCCATCTTTCTCTAATATATAGGACATGGGGGAGTATTACTTTTGTGTTGGTAATCTTCATATTTGTACAAAAACTAGGACTTTTGATTTGTTTTGTAAGTATGATTTGCCATAACTTATTACCATGTATTGGACTTGTTAGGAGCCCCACTAAGGCTTGAACATGGCTCCAGGCCGTTCTCTCCTTACTAGCCAGTTTTGTAAGGTTGAGTTAGACTGAACCCAGAATTCCAATATGGTATTAGAGCCTATCCAAGATCTGTTTGGCCATTCGGGTTACGCTCCAAATGTTCAGTCATGGAGTGTGTTAAGAGTTCTGCATTGAATGAGATAAGGCTTGAACATGGGTTTATAAGTAGAGGCAGTGCTCACCTTACTAACCGGTTTGTAAGGTTGAGTTAGGTCCAACCCAAAATTCGTAGAAGTCTAATAGTCATTGAAATATTTGTTATAAGTCATGAATTTTGATTTAAATTTTTAGGTATAATAATTTTTCATTGTTGGATTTGGATTCTATGCAGTTTTGTAGTGGGGATATCGATTGTTGGATGAAGGTCAGATGGTTCGTATTCTTATATGTATTTTAAAGTCGGTTTGGTGAAGTCAAAATACTACCAAGCCGATTTGGTGAAGTCCGAATACGAGTAGTTTGATCTTCATGAGATTCCTTGAGTGTATATTTTTCTTGTCGAGAATCCACACCTGTTATTGTCTATTGTCCACATATTAGTCGTTGCCATTGTTTAGAGACTATGGTTTTTTATTATTGTGTATGGATTGCCACTGATCATTACCAATGTGAGTTATTTTCATGTCCCCACTCCCCATATTTAATCATTGTCTTTGCTGTGTATAAAAACCATGACTTTGATTTTTTTGAACGAATTGCCATTGCTTATTACTCCTTTACACTGTCAAATCAAATTTGTATGCAAAATCTTACTATTTTTCTTTTCTTGTGTATGAATTATCATTTATCATTGCCTATTCGATGTAGATTTGGTTCACCACAAAAGGGTGAAATCTCACATTCCAAATAAGCACTTAATCATTGGTATATTTTATAGAAGTCACGACTTTCTGGTTTTTAATGTGCGAATTCCATGCAGAAACAAATGAGAGGATTTGCTTTTTGAATATTTGCCCTGACGAAGTCATCCGCAGCCTCTTCTACAACAAGAACAATGACTCACTTATTACAGTGTCTGTTTATGCTTCTGAGAATTTCAGTTCTTTGAAGTGCAGATCAACAAGGATTGAGTGCGTGCATACTGTGGTTGTGCATTCAAATTTTCCTTTCATGTCTACAATGTATCTTACTTATATATTCATTTATTTCTGTTCCTAGATACATAAAGAGGGCCAAGCCGGATGCCGGTTTTCCTCTTTTCCAGTCTGAGTCTTTAAAATGGCCTGGATTTGTGGAATTTGATGATGTTAATGCAAAGGTCCTAACATACTCTGCGCAGGATAGGTACTTTCCTTCGCTCTTCCTCTTTCCATTCCACTTCTATTGCGTTTCTTTTCCACCCAATATTTTATCTTACCCCCTTCTTTCCAATGGTAACAGTATATACAAGGTCTTCGATCTTAAAAACTACACTTTGCTATACTCGATTTCAGATAGGAATGTTCAAGAGATCAAAATCAGGTACTTTCTCTTTTTCCGATTCATTTTCTGCTTAGCAGTTTCGGTATCTGCAGAAACTCCATTTTGATAAATAAATTCTGTCAAGTCATGAGCATAAGCATCACCATACTCTGCATCCCCCCCTCACACACATCACTTCGAAAAAGAAACCGTTCAAAGAAATTTAGGTGATGGCTTAGTAGGTCATGGATGAATTTCCCACTAATGTAGTGAATATTGCAATTATTATTATTTTTATCTTAAATGATTTTGAGCAGGTTTTGTTGAAAAAGAAACCCAGTTGGAGACCAAAGACTTTGGTGAAATAGGCTAAGGGTGGGGATGGCTATTTGGCGGACTTTAACTTTGGAAAAAGTTTCTTTCCTGGAAAGGAAGACCCTTTGAAGAAGAGGAATTACTGATGGCTATTTGTAGTTGGGAGTACGTATGTAGATAAGGAATTAAGGTAGAAAAGTCTCAGGCTTAATTAGAATTTAAGAAACCTTATGATATTGTTGGTTAGGGCTTGGTGATTAGGTTTTAGAAGAAAGGGTTTACTTTTAGATGGAGAAGTTGAATTCCAGGATTTATTGTGACAGCATTTCATAATTATTAATGGAGAGCCAAAACCCTGATTTCACAATTGCAGGGGCAAAGAGATCCTTTATCTCAGGTTTTGGGGGTTGACGTCCGTATTCGTTTTATTTCTAGAGCAATAAAAGTTAGCAAGCAGGTCCATTAGAGCAGCCATGATGGACTCAGAAGAGCTGTCAGTCTCTCATTTGCAGTTTGATGGGGATAATGCTGTATTTAAAGTCGGCATAACAACAGAATCTGTATATGCGAGTGTCAATCTGAACTTGGACGACTTTGATGAGAAAATGCACTGGGTTTATATTTAAAATGTTCAAAAGTAGTTGAACTTGTATTACTTAATGAGTTGGCAGGTCCGTTGTTGCTTTAAAAAGGATTGAGTTTGGATGTTGACTGTATGGTCTATAAGAACATTGCGACTAGCTTTGACATTATTCTTTGGAATCTCATTTCCTTTAGCATTAGGTTATCTGGAGTAAGAAACTGTTGACCTAAATGGGAGGGATGCTAATAGAGCAAGCCAAGCTTCTCATTTAGACGATGGAAAGTTTATCTCACAGTTTATACTGCTGTGAAGTCACTGCTTTGCTAGAAATAGGCTGTGGACCTCATGTTATCTTTTGGAGGACCATTGGAGGATTTTCCTCGTTGATTTAGGCTTTTGCTCACCTTTTTTTTGCTTACCCACCATAATTAGTAGGGGCCTCAAGGTATTCCCACAGCTTAGGCCCTTTGGGCTCGTTACGAGACTAATCCTCGAGTTGGCAGAGAGACATTCACCGTCTCTTTTTTTAACAGGGTTGGGCTACCTCCCAAATGGACGACTCCAGGAACCGAATCTGGGTTCTTTTTCTAGGGGGGGAGCCATGTTACCAACTCTCCCAATACCTTGTTTGTGGCTTTTGCTCAACTTTATCGTCTATCTTATACAATTCTCGTATCCTCAATTTATAGTGTTCAAGACTCATCTTTTTTCAGTAAAAACAAAAGACTCGTCTTCTTTCTAGGATTTCCATTTCTGACTTAAATGATAGCGAATCTTCTAAATTGGTGACATGGTTGGTCTCTTATCCTTCTAGGCTGTCTCCATACCAATCTTATCTTTTAAGTCTCAACTCATTCAGTGAGTTTATTATCATCTAAATAAACTTATTTCTTAGTCCAAAGCCTTGAATGATAGTTCTTGTGTTTAGACATCATTGCTCGGTAGAATTGATATTAATGAACTGCTACATGTTTGTGAGCGTTGGGAAACACAACACTCCTGATGTGTGTTATGTTGGTGATAACATAGGATCTTTCTATAGTTATTTCTTTATGGATTTTTTTTAAATCAATTTTGGAGAATCTCGAGTGTAGGTCCTTGGACCAGTTTTTTGTTAACTACCTTTACTGGTTTAATAGAACCAAGAGGCTATGTTTTGTGGCAATTTGTAATCCATGCTACACTTGGGTGCATTTGATTGTGTGTAGCATAGTGCTCTCATCTTTAAGAAGGTTTGGTTTCTATTTAGTGTAAAGCATATGGTCTTTATAAAGAGATTTCTTTCTCCTCTCTTTGTTATTTTTTATTTTGAGTAGAATCTCTTATCTTCAATTCTGTTTGGACTTCGGAATATTCTTCTAGCTGTTTTAATTACTTTCTTCTTTTTTTACTTGAGCTCTTCCCTAGCACATGTTTATTTATCTATTCATTACTTCGTCTTTTGTTACAGTCCTGGCATCATGTTATTAATATTCAATAGAGCAAGTGGTCATATTCCACTGAAGATTATATCCATTGAGGATGGCACAGTTCTCAAAGCATTCAATCATCTACTCCATCGGAATAAGAAGGTGGACTTCATAGAGCAATTCAATGAAAAGCTTCTTGTCAAGCAGGAAAATGAGAACCTTCAAATTCTTGATGTGAGACTTCATTTTACCTTTTCTTTCAAAATTAGTTTTGTATCTGTGTAATTTCGTTTTTTTTTCTTCTTTTAGACAAGTGCTAATCACTTCCTTAAGAGCATTGGTTAAGGAAATTTAAAATGGAATGTCGTTGTTGAAAAGTGCAGTGTTTTAAGTTACCAATATATTAAATATTGTACATTCCAATCAATAATTTTCATTTCTTGACTAACCGGTACGTTAGAGGCTATGTTTTGGATTGGTGGAATGAGATAGGATGCAAGAGAATGGAATTGGGTGGGGTTTCGTTGCTTGGATTATTAAAAAGAGATTGAAAGATATGCCCTGTCAGGAAAGCTTGTTTTACACTAACATCCAAAAAGAATAAGTGCAAACAAACAAATATGCCTTCACTTGTGTTTGTTTATTACACATGGTTGAATGACTTCTTCACTGAACACCACCCTTTCAGCCTTCATTTTATTAATTCTTTCTTCTTTATACTTCCATTCTTAAATCCTTCTCTCCCTAAAACAATGGAGCTCCATTGCCGGCCACCACCAGGCGCCTTCACTACCAACCACCATCTCCACAGTCTAAAAAGTCCTTCCCCTACCCCAACTCCAAAGGCTTACGACACCCACCTTCTCTGCCCTCACCAACACAATCTTCTAAACACCAAAAAATGTATTTTTGATTCGCCCTGGGGGGATAAGAAGTCATTTGTTATATTTTTTTATATAATAATTAAATTACTAATTATCCGTTTTTCTTATTCAGCATCTCTTCAAAATGATTTTGAAATCTGTTTGTGCGATATTTCACAGGTTCGAAGTTCTGAGCTGATGGAGGTAAGCCGAACTGAGTTCATGACTCCTTCAGCATTTATCTTCCTGTACGAAAATCAGTTATTCCTTACTTTCAGAAATCGAACAGTTTCTGTCTGGAACTTTCGTGGCGAACTTGTTACATCATTTGAGGATCACCTGTTATGGCATCCAGACTGCAACACAAACAACATATACATAACAAGTGATCAGGACCTGATTATCTCATACTGCAAGGCTGAATCCGAAGATCAATGGATGGAAGCCAATGGTGATTATCTCTAAGATTAGTTATTCTTTGATTTCTGAAGTTAATAGTTATCATAAACAGATTTTATTTTATTAAACTGATTTTATCATAATTTTCTTGTTGCCGCAGCCGGTTCCATCAATGTGAGCAACATCTTGACGGGGAAATGTGTGGCGAAAATTAATGCTGCAAATTGCACCGCCAAGGTGGACGATTGCAGTAGTAATTGCAGCTGCAAACACATTGATTCATCTCAAATAAGGAGCACAGTTGCTGAGGCATTGGAGGACATAACTGCCCTCTTTTATGATGAAGACCGGAACGAGATCTATACTGGTAATAGACATGGTTTTGTTCATGTATGGTCCAACTAATAGAGAAAAAAATGGCTTTTGTGTTTCTTCACTGGCTTCATGAACCAAGGAAAAGAATCCTCATTCTTGGGTTTGTACTTTTGCTGATGTGTAATTACTGCCTTGGATGATTCTACTGCCGAAACTGCCTCAGGACTGGGTCCGGATCCTCTCCTTCCACCCTCTATGTCTCTCTCTCTCTCATTGATTTTTCTTGAAAGAGTGGATATTGACTCGGGATTGTAGGCATTATTTGACATGTGATTATATAACTCCATTTGTTTAGCCAGTTATAGAGTGAATTTGTTCAGGTAAAACTGTTATGCATGTGTTTGTTTCACTCTTATATAGGTCTTAGAGCATTTGACTTTGTAGATAGTTTGTGTACAGTGAAGTCACTGCCATGTATTTTGTGTCAGATGAGAGACATCTTCTATTATTACTTACTTCATCCTGGAAGTCTTAGGGGACTTCGTGGGATATGATGGCAAGAGGGGAAACTACATGGGTTTATATCCTTCATTTGTATCATTGATTGATATAACTCTCACTATTAATGTGTTGTATTCATTTTGGTTAGTTGTAGAGATGTTCTTGTGGTGTTGGTAAGTATTCATTTTTTGGGTAGATTTATATTTTGTAACTATGTTAATAAGAAACATATTATTAGAGCACAAGTTTTCCCAACAAAGTATAAACATCCTACACTCAATGGGTGAACAGTGTTATCTTCCCACCAAACCAAAAATAGTGTAAAACGTTCTGGCGGAATTTGTTACCCCATTCGTCCCATAAGAAGTGATCTTTTTTTAAAAAAATATTGTCCTAAAATAACTGATCAATTTAACTTTTTCAATGCAATATTGATTATTTTTTAATTATACCTTTAATTAATACCACTTGCATCACTCCCAATTCAATATAATCTACTTTATATTTAGAGAAATGATAATGGAAAATGTACAAATACTTAATAAGAAGACTTACAATCTTTTTTTTTTTCTCCTTCACTTATACATTTTTTTTAATAAGTGTGAAATGAACAAATGATTCATTTAATTTAGAGAGGAAGGAGTATACTCTAAAGATATTGTTTTTTATTCATTCCTACAATATGGTTCCTCCTGTAATTTTGATATACAAATAAAAAAAGCACCATAGAACTTTCCTAAAATACAGACGAGAGATAAATCATCTAGAAAATATAAGAAAACCCGTATATCATATTCTTTGAATTAATCAAGGAAATCACATAAAAAAAACTACAGTTTCACTCAAATTACACTAATAAAAAATCAATCACCAAGCTCAGGTAAAAGGAGAGGGTTGTGTTAGGCCTCGACAACCAACGTGAAACTTTATCGAATCTCTATGACATGAACCAAATACAAAATAGTGTGAATGCTAGGTCGTTGTTCGGAAGCAACATGTTGTATAGCTCGAGCACAATGTCAAATGAGCAAGGGCCGCGGCATCGCCGCCTGGATGTAGTGAAAAATAAACAAGGGTTCCCACATCTTCGTGAATGGGTACGGGTAAAGAAGCTAGTTCATGAGAATATAATCCGTTTTGGAACATGGAAAATAGGTATTCTTACAGGAAAATCTATGGAAGTAGTAGACATTATGAGTAGGAGGAGGATCAATTTCATGTGCCTACAAGAAACTAAGTGGGTGGGAAAAAAGGCGAAAGAATTAGATAGTTCAGGATTTAAGTTGTGGTACACTGGTGAAGTTAGATCGAGGAATGGGGTAGACATCGTTGTGGATAAGGAGTGGAAGAAAGATATTGTGGATGTTAAAAGGATTGGAGATCGGATTATAGCCCTAAAGTTTGTAGTGGAACAAGACACCTTTAATGTAATTAGCGCTTATGCACCTCAAGTAGGGTTAGAAGAACACGTTAAAGTAAAATTTTGGGAGAAGTTAGAAGGCTTAATTCAGGATATCCCGTTAGGAGAAAAGGTTTTTCTAGGAGAGGATTTAAATGGGCATGTAGGGAGTGTTTCGAAAGGTTTCGAGGGCTTGCATGGGGGGTATGGTCTCGGGGAGGTAAATGCGGAGGGTAAATCCATCTTAGATTTTTCATAGGATTTTGATCTTACTATAGCTAATACATGTTTTAGGAAAAGAGAGGAGCATCTTATCACTTACAAGAGTGGGGTCTCATGTTCTCAAATAGATTTCTTTCTTATTAGGAAATCATACATGAAGATTTGTTTGGACTGTAAAGTCATACCTAAAGAGAGCTTAACTACCCAACATAGAGTAATTGTGATGGATGTAAGGGTTAAGAGGAATAC
>Ga0315913_1008659_pt1 | contig 12030 bp, 5 predicted proteins | sample MpolsnodulesMG_FD_207736 | JGI IMG/M metagenome (GOLD analysis project Ga0315913, IMG submission 207736) | Medicago polymorpha root nodule microbial communities from Los Angeles, California, United States - small nodules | ecosystem: Host-associated > Plants > Roots > Nodule | place: USA... | reverse complement strand
TTATTATTCCCCCCCCCCCCAAACATTCCCAATGAATAAAAAGGTTAGGAGGAGTGATAAAGTAGGCATCCAACCAAGACATAAAGGTTAGGAGGAGTGATAAAGTAGGCATCCAACCAAGACATAAGTCTCAACCACACCAAACTAGCAACACTGCAATGAAGGAGAAGATGTAGTGAAGATTCCTCCAAAAACCAAGACAAAAGTTTGTGTTTAAATATGGCCTCGCGGCATTTACAAACAAGTGTACCAGATAACTTTTTATTTTTTTGACAAAATACTATAAAACTAAGCATCACAAAACATAAACCCACACAAAACCACAACCAAAATTAAAGAAACAATTTCTTAATTTATGCACATATATGCATGCTACCTTTAACACATACATATCAAATTATCAATTGGAAACATGTGCAACACTAGAATCTTGCTCTACAACACCTTGCTCCATCTTGCTCCATTGCTTCTCAACCTCCGGATCAGAACCACTGCTATGTTTACTCTTATCAAACTCTTTTGCAGTGTCATATGAAGCATGTAACCCTAATAGCACATAGTATACCAAGAGAAACCCTGTCCAAATCATAAACCTTATATACGATTTTTTATCAATAGTTCCAAGAAGGAATATGTTAATAGCAATGGATAAAGAAGGTAGCCAAGGAACTAAAGGAACTCCCCATAACTTAGGCTTCTTTGCCATTGGAACAAAAAGCCATAGAGCACCTGTCCCTAAAAACCACAAAGGAACAAAGATTGTATATCCAATCCAATTATGCTCACTACTATTAGCCCAATAAGCTGAAATTCCAATTGAAGAACCAATAATCAACACAAGACAGACAATGAGATTTACTTGGTTCCCTTTTGTAGTTACCTCACTTGAATAATATCTCCTTACTAGAAGTGCTAATGCCACAAGTGAAAAGATAAACAAAGTAGAAATCGACAAAAGGTTAGATAGAATATTAAGATTGGTGAAGAAAGCAACGATAGCAGTAGCAATAAGCATTGAGATCGTAGCATTCATAGGTGTTCCTGTTCTTTCATCAACAAGAGCAAACCAAGGTGGCATCATGTGAGTACGTGCAATGTGTGTTAAATAACGAGCTTGACCAACAGCACTAACCAACAAAACCGTTGTCATTCCTTTCAAAGCACCTAATGAAACAATGTACTTAGCCCAATCCATTCCAACAGCACTAAAAGCAACAGAGAAAGGAGCATCAACATTTAGTTCTTTGTAATTCTGCATAAGACAAAGTGTTGCTGCTAGTAAGCAATATATTGCTGTTGTAATCGTCATTGATCCAACTAGACCGATAGGAATGTCTCTACCAGGGTTTTTAGTTTCTTCAGCCATAGTTGAAACTGCATCAAAGCCAATATAAGCAAAGAAAAGAACAGCTGAAGAACTGACCATTCCATGCAACCCGAAAGGAGTGAAGTCATTGAAGTTTTCGGGTTTAGCTTTGATTAGACCGGCGATTACTATGAAGATAATGACAGCCATGTGGAACATTGTGGCTATGTAGTTGAAGATGGAAGAGCCTTTGGTGCTGTAAACTGCAAGGGCTGTGATGGCTACTAGGGCTGCAATAGCAATAGGGTCAAGATGACCATAATCAGGGTTCATATTGTGGACTATTATACGAAAATCGTCGGGGTTTTTGTTGCAGAGGGTGGCGAAATAGGAGGTCCATGATCGAGCTACCGCGGCGTTGCCTATGACATACTCAAGGAGGATGTTTCCGGCAGCTATGAAGGCAACAAAATCCCCCAATTCTACTCTTAAGTAAGCAAATGACCCACCTGAAATATAAGAGGAAAAATTGTATAAACACAAACCAGTGTCAAATTCAAACTATTAATAATCCCTCCCTCTATCACAAAAAAAATAAAAAAGTACTCTCAATCTCACCGTGCTTCTTTAGTTATCATTTTAAGTTTATATTCAAATATCAATACAACTAGTAATAAACTTTGTTAGTTTTGAACAAATTAATTGTAGTTTTCTACATTATCGTAATAGTTTATTATCTTATTCATCTTATTTTTCTCTCTGCAATAAATATTTAAGAAAGATATATTAATAAAACAATATTAATGTTACATTGAATTATAAAAATGATAAATCAACACAAAAGAATATAAAGATTATCAATAAAAGGTTGGCTTAAGAGTTACTCTCCTAAGAATGATTGGCTTATACCCAGGGATGGGAATAGGTCAGGCTAGCCTACAGGGGCCTACGACATGCCAGACCATGTTAGGTTTTTTTTTCTTAAATAGAGAAGGCCTACACTTTTTTAAAGCTTATTTAATTTAAAAGGTCAGGCCGCATGCCTCTCAAAAAGCTTATTAGGCCGGCCTATTTAAGTAATATGAATAATAATATTTTCTTTTTAAAGAATGAATAATATTATTTATTATTATATTATATTTTGTACTTTGAATTAAAATATAAATTTGTAAACTTTTTCAATAATTTAAGCTTTATTAGTATACATTAATTTTTTGAGTATATAAATGTATTATTATAAACTAGAATAGAAATATGATACAATATATAGTTGAATTCCCTAAAACCTCGTGTTGATTATCAAAAGAGAGTTTAATCTAATTGAACTGTTAATTCACTAGTCCATTTAAACTTAGATCACATTGCTTATTTAAAGATGTTCATAAGATATAAGCTTTTAAACAGGCTAGTAGGCCGTATCAGGCTTTCATAAGGCCAGACTCAGGCCTAAAAAGTAGACCTATGACACGCCGCAGGCCAGACTTAGGCTTTAAAAAAATATGACAGATCATGCGTAGGCCTCGCAAAGCCTAACTCGACCTAACCTATTCTCATCCCTACTTATGCCTCTAATACTTCGGTGCCACTTTTTGGAGTAATTGTATCCATTCTACAAGAGGTGGATCATCTTTTATTGTATTGTCGCAATCCAAGACTGAGTAGTTCTATTATTTTTTAAGCACATGGCTCTTGCTAAGATCTATTTAGTGATTTGTGTATATTCATGTAAATGTAAATTAAAGGTGTACACTATTTATTCGAATGCTGAAGTGTGTCATGTGTATTCATGTAAATTAAAGGATATTATACCAGAATAAAAAATAAAACTATACAAAAGTGAATCTCATGGTAGTAAAATATCAGTTTCCCACAAAACAAATAGACTAAATGTTTAAAACGCAGGTAGCAGAATCCAGAGTTATAAGAAGTCGTTGGAAAAATTTGTTAAAAAAAAAAAGTTGTAAAATGTAATTAAATGTTTCATTTTTTTTTTACAAGAAATGTAAATGTTTCATATTATGAAATTAATGAATAAATATATATTTTAGTCATGAGAAAAAATTGTGTAACCTAATTTAATTGCTGAGAAAAAATATTTTTAATTACATATTTATAATCATAAACTCATGATTGTCAAACAAAGAACTTTCAAAAGAATCTTAGAGGTTGATAAAATCATGGAATCTGAGAGAATTCAACTTAGAGTAATTGGTAAAGTTTCTTATTGTCAATGCCCTAAATTCAATTCAAGGTAAATTAAATTCAATGCAAAACATAATATTACTACGCATAAGAAAGAGTATAGTGAGAGTAATAGAAAGTACCTGCAACCGGAATTTCCACAGCAAATTCTGTGTAACAAAACACCGATAACAAAGCAGATACACCGGAGATAACAAACGACAACACAACTGCCGGACCTGCTTCCTGCCTAGCCTCAAGTCCGGTAAGCACAAATATTCCAGACCCGACGACCGCACCGATACCAAACCAAATCAAGTCCCACCAATTCAGTGTCTTCTTCATCTCATTCCCACTCCTAGCCTTAATCTCCACCAGCTCTGCATGATCACTGGATCGTTTCAACAAACGATCCTTCAATCGGTAAGGTGTTTCCATCACAGATTTTCCGTAGTTTCCCCAACTCTTAAACGACTCCTCCGGGAAGAAGTCGTTTTTTTGAAACGTACATCCTCTCCTAAGTACTCCACCGCCATCAACCACCTCTCCAACCGCCATGTTCCTGTTTTCACTAAAGAAACTTGTATCAGGTGAGTAGTTTCTTTTGAATGCAGGTGAGTGAGTTAATAGTTTGGTTATATATATAGTAAATGTTGCTTATTTTTTGCGATAAATAAAACAGAAAAAAGATAAGTATAATTTTTTTTTAAGTGTAAAATATCTAATTTTTTTAACAAGAAATGCAAAATATCTCATAATTTTAATGAAAATTAAAATTTAACAAAAACTATTATTTTTAACCAATAATTTTAATATCCCACTTTAAAGGTTAGTATTAATAATACTATATTCTGTAAAAAAAAAAGTATTAAAAATAATATATATTAAAGTTTTTTTTTAGAGCACATATATTAAAGTTATAGCCACTAAAATTCCTTGAGATTTGTTACTATCACACAAATCAATGTTGTGTGAATTTGAAAATTGCTAGGTTTATGAATAATAATCTAATACTAATATAAGCCTATCAAATTGCACAAGTAATAAGCTGATGAGTAAAAATGGTCTCCACATGGATTGTTGTCTCCACAAGTAATAAGAATGAGGGACACCACATTCCATGAATATCGAGGGGGGTGTCCCATCTCCAAATTTCCATCCTAAATTCCAAGGTATCAAATGTCAAGCATAAGACCTTAAACAAGGGCTTTGCGGGAGGCAACTTACACTTTTTATTTATGTAATAAAATTGTTTTGTAGTTTTTAAACTCATACGAAGGTGAAAACCACAAGCACCGCTGATGAAAGTAGGCCAGAACACCAAAACCCCACAAACAACCATGTCCCCTAAAAATAACAGAGGATATAACGGCGACCCTTGACGGAACTAAGACCGTAATTCCTCTAGACCATCACTTAATCATAAAAAAATTGCCCATACAAAAATCAACAGAGGTTGTTAAAGCCACTCGTGACCTGGGGATACGATCATAATTTACCTCTTACCTCCCAAACCTTAAAACAAAATCATTTATCCATACATAACCATCCTAAAAAAAATTCACTCATCATCACTTTTCATAACCACGTCAACAAAACACATGAAACAAACAAAAACCTTAAACCATATATGTGAAACTTTATCATGCAAGAAATTAAAGACAACCTATGAGCCTTGTATCCAAGACAATAATGAACAAGGAACTCCTCTTCAAAATATTGTGATCTTTACATACCCTCTCTTTAATATCTTTTTTAACATGGAGGACAACAAAAAATTCTTTTTTCTTTTATTTCTTGCTTTCAATAAAAAGTTATCATGCTCAATACCTTTTTGTTTTCCCATTAGGACGTATAATTTTTCTTTCTTTTGTATGTGTGGAAAAAGTGAAACTACGCAATTATGTGGTGATTCAATCCTAAGTTTAATAAATTAGCATGCTCCTTGTGACATGTTCTCAAAAATTGAAAACCATATTAATATGAGATTTTGAGTTTTCACAACAAAAAAAAAATGTATGCGTTTTTTACTTTGATCTTGAGTGATATTCTCGTAGTGCATGATTCCCCTAAGTCTTGCCTTGTGGCCTTGATGAAATTATTTCCTTCTTGTGAAGCTTATCTAATGAAAAGATGCTTTAATATTTTTGGCCTTTAAAATCAAAATGATATTTTTTGAATATGACTCTAGGAAACCTAAGCATAATAAAAACTCTTGAGGTTAAATTAAAGGCGATAAAAGGAAACTAATTGAACTAAACAGAATAATACAATCCATATGTTATTCTACTCAAAAGTGGTTGATATCAAACGTCAAGAAATATATGAAAAGGGCCGTAAACGGCATTATTCACTAAAAATCTCATATCCCCTTTATCTTTATTTATATTACTTATAATATAGATTATACCATCAAGAAATTTTTCTATAATAATGTTTATCGTTGGTGTCGCTAAAAAATATAAGAAATTATATTAATTATATTTGCTAAAATGTTGAAAGAAAATAAAAATTGAATCACAATATGTCAATAGCTTGTGTTTAAATATGGCCTCGCGGCAATCACGTGACATTTAGAAACAAGTATATAACATTTTATTTTTTCGACAAGTACTCTATATAACTTAGACACAAATCCACAGCCAAAAACAAAGAAACAATTTTTTAAGTTATGCACATTTATGCATGCTATCAAATTATCAATTGGAAACATGTGCAAAACTAGAATCTTGCTCGACAGCACCCTGCTCCATCTTGTTCCATTGCTTCGCAACCTTCGGATCAGAATCATGACTATGTTTACTCTGATCAAACTCTTTTGTTGTGTCATATGAAGCATGTAACCCCAATAGCACATAGTATACCAAGAGAAACCCTGTCCAAACCGCAAACCTTATATACGATTTTCTATCAATAGATCCAAGAAGGAATATGTTAATAACAATGGATAAAGAAGGTAGCCAAGGAACCAAAGGAACTCCCCATAATTTAGGCTTCTTTGCCATTGGAACAAAAAGCCAAAGAGCACCAGTCCCTAAAAACCACAATGGAGCAAAGATTGCGTATCCAATCCATCCATGCTCACTGTTAGCCCAATAAGCTGAAATTCCAATTGAAGAACCAATAATCAACACAAGACACACAATGAGACTCGCTTGATTCCCTTTTGTAGTTACCCCACTTGAATAGTAACGCCTCACCAAAAGTGCTAAGGCCACAAGCATAAAGATAAACAAAGTAGAAATTGACATGAGGTTAGAGAGAATCTTAAGATCGGTAAAGAAAGCAACAATAGCAGTTGCAAAAAGCATTGAGATTGTAGCATTCATAGGTGTTCCTGTTCTTTCATCAACATGAGAAAACCAAGGTGGCATCATGTGCGTACGTGCAATGTGAGTTAAGTAACGAGCCTGACCAACAGCACCAACCAACAAAACCGTTGTCATTCCTTTCAAAGCACCTAATGAAATAATGTACTTAGCCCAATCAATTCCCACAGCACTAAAAGCAACAGAGAAAGGAGCATTAACATCAATGTCTTTGTAATTCTGCATAAGACAAAGTGTTGCTGCTAGTAAGCAATATATTACTGTGGTAATCGTCATTGAGCCAATAAGACCAATAGGAATGTCTCTACCAGGGTTTTTAGTTTCTTCAGCCATAGTTGAAACTGCATCAAAGCCAACATAAGCAAAGAAAAGAACAGCTGAAGCATCAACCATACCATGAAACCCAAAAGGCGTAAACTGAGAATAGTTTTCGGGTTTGGCTTTGATGAGACCAGCAATTACTATGAAGAGAAGAACAAGCACGTGGAAGAGCGAGGCGATGTAGTTGAAGACAGAAGAGCCTTTAGTGCTGTAAATGGCAAGGGTTGTGATGGCTGTGAGCACTACAACAGCAACAGGGTCAAGATGGCCGTAATCAAGGTTCATGTTATGAACTATTATACGGAAATAGTTAGGGTTTTCGTTGCAGAGGGTGGCAAAATAAGAGGTCCATGATCGAGCTACGGCTGCGTTGCTTATAATATACTCAAGGAGGATGTTCCCGGCCGCTATAAAGGCCACAAAGTCTCCTAGCTCAACTTTTAAGTATGCAAATGATCCAGCTGAATACAACAGTGACAAAAAATAATCACTGTCTAGATATCTCTTAATATTTTTCTCACATTCAAATTACACAATTATAAAAAGATATATTTCACCTTTTTTTTCTTATCAAAGCATTGGAATGAGTATAGTATAAGAGTATAATTACCTGCAACAGGTATTTCCACAGCAAACTCTGTGTAACAGAAGACGGATAACAAAGCAGAGATACCGGAGACGACAAAGGACAACACAACTGCTGGACCTGCTCGCTCCCTAGCCTCAAGTCCGGTAAGCACAAAAATTCCAGACCCGACAACTGAACCAATGCCAAACCACATCAAGTCCCACCAATTCAGTGTCTTCTTCATCTCGATCCCACTACGAGCCTTAATCTCCACCAGCTCCGCATGATCAGTTTATCGTTTCAACAAACGATCCTTCAACCGAAAAGGTGTTTCCATGACAGATTTTCCATAGTTTTCCCAACTCTTAAACGACTCCTCCGGGAAGAAGTCGTTTTTTTGAAACATGCATCCCCTCTTCCGTACTCCATCAACTGTTGCCATCTCCCTACTAAACAACAGATGCAAATGTTTAGTAAGAAGAGGGGATATTGATTTACGTAGTGAAGGACTTCTACTATTTATACATGGATACAGTTTATCTAAAACAATGTCCTCTTTTTTTTATAATTAACAATTATTAAGTTAGAATATTTTTTTGAATGGTATAAAATTTAGAATATTATCTTTGTCGTGAATGAAAAAGGACAAGGAGAATAAGCAAAGTAGCCAACTCATTTAAAGAGAATTTTGTATGGAATTTAATCAGATTTACATTCTTATACATCAACTCAAGCCAATGTTAAGTCCTCGTAAGCTTAGTTCACACTACAAGAATTCCCCAAATTACTAACCAATTTAAAATTGCATTACTGAGGGATTTATACCATTAGTAATTATTGGCGGAAAAAGCCTCAGTAACCAAGGAAAAGCCCTCAATAATACAAATAATTACGTTATTGACGGATAAATCCTCCAGTAAAGTCATTGACAAATCTCCCTTGCATTACTAACAGATCATTTCCGTCAATAATGATGGTGCAGGACAGCTGCACATGACATCGTATTAGTGGCGGATAAAATCCGTGCCAGTAATTCTATGAATTTTGCATCCGCCAGTAATTCTTTACTTCAGCCAGTATTCCAAAAAACAATTCAGCCAGTAATTTTCTAATTCCGCCAATACCCAATTATTAATTCAAGTTATAATTTATTTAATTTATAATTAAAAAAACAAAATAAAAAGCTATCCAGAAACACACATCTAACGTAAAAAAACAAACAAACAAAACATACATATGGGATCGTTTTCTGTTAAATCATGCTTCATCTCAATCGTTTACATGCCAAAGAAGATGGTTTGAACTCGTGTTGAAGAAGGAGTAAATGGCAGAAGAATGAAGGTTTGGAGCTTGGTGGAGGAGTAAAGGGCTCGTGTTCATTCTTGAGGGATCTGTTGAGGTATGTTTCTTAAATTAGGTTGTAATTTAAGCAAAAGGGAACTGGAATTAACAATTATAATTAAGGAAATTGACATTTAATAGAATGAGAATTGAAACCGTAATTGATTTTCCCTTTTTATTTTTGTGTTGTTAGCAGTTTTTATTTTTCCCTAATTGAAATTTCTATGTGAGATTAATGGTAGGCTTAATTGCACTTTTGTCCTCTATCTTTTGCCAATTGTACGATTTTGCACCCCATCCTTTTAAACGAGCGATTTTGCACCCTCTCTTTTACCCCCTTTCTGATTTGATGGCCCCTCATGTGTTTCAGTGCTGATGTGTCCCATTTTGATGAGGTGTCTTCAATTAATGAAGTCCATGTGTGTAAATTGATTTTTTTTAAGAATAAAAAATTAAATAATTAGTTGCCAGGACATAGGTCATGTGTGCCCTTCTCATTAACCCTCACAAATTTCCTACCACACCCCCCAAACCTGAAATCAATTCTGTATGACCTCTAATCTTCTCCCATGGCTTTTATGATTCTAAAATTTTATTCCACCAGATTTCTTATTTTGAAACAATGGTCCTCAACTCTTCTTCCAATAAGGATTTCACACCCACAAATGAGGAACTTCTGCAACTATTCCTCTACAATAAAATTCATAACAAACCTTTGCCCAATCATATCACCATTCTTGAATACGATTTGTTCAGCACCACAATGAATCCATGGGAGATTTGTAAAGAGTTTGGAGCTTTCCACTCATATCGTGGAAAAGACCTATACTTTTCAACCTTAAAGAAGAAATCTGCAGCTAGCTCACACGTAGTTTGCACTATTGGAATTAGTAGATGGGAAGGTGAAGATGCTGGGAAAAATATATTCGCCAAAGACAAGAAGGAAACAACAACGATTAGGGTGATTGGCGAACAAAAGCTTGCAGTTTCGTTTAGAGAAATGAAAACGGGTTGAAATGGTTTAGATGATTAAGCTTTCGTTTGGGAGGAGAAGAACAGAAGGAGATTAGCGATGAGAAGCCATGGGAGAAGATGGGAAGTCTTAGAGAATTAAGGATTCTGATTTGGGGGGTGTAGTGGGAAATTATGATTATGATTTGAAGGTTCACGTGACTCCATTTCCTTTAAATAATTTATTTAATTTTTTATTTTTTAAAAATTTGATTTGCACACATGGACTTCATTAATTGAAGACACATCATCAAAAAAGGGAAACGTCAGCACTAAAACACATGAGGGGCCATCAAATCGGAAAGGGGGTAAAAGAGAGGGTGCAAAATCGCTCGTTTAAAAGGATGGGGTGCAAAATTGCACAATTGGCAAAAGATAGGGGGCAAAAGTGCAATTAAGCCTTAATGGTATTGTGATATAAAGTGAGCTCTTGGATAAACATGATAAATGCTTATGTATAAATATAGTTTGGCTCTGTTTTGATGCTAATATATAAATGCTTATGGTTTTGATTTTCCCCTTTTAGATACCATTAACAAAGAGATTTGTATTTTCCCCTTTTTAAATTTGAATTCAATCAGGCCAATCCAAAGAGACAAAGTACAAGAAGATTGCAGCAAAACTAGGACAAAAGCATATGAGCAGAATGAAGGTATTCCCCTCATGTTTTTTGAATAGGGTTGTTTCTGTGTATTTTTTGTGTTGTTTCTGCTCTATTCTAGCACGGTGTTTCTCTTTTCAATGGAGGGGATGTCTACTATTGTGCGTTTTTTTCTTTCTGATTATTGTATTTGCGCATTTCTGTTCTGTCTTGTAGGCTGCCTCTGTAGGCTTCGACTTTAGCCTTTGTTTTAGAACAGTGGGTTGGTTGGTTCCTTGGGCGTCTGATGCTCTTAGTAGTTTGCTGATGTGTGTTCTATTTGTTGTCTGCTAGGTAGGGGTGGCAATTGGATCCATGAAATCCATATCCATCCGATCCATCATCCATGAAACAATTTTTTTTAAGGGATTGTATCCAATCCATCCATTAAAAAATATGGATGGATCCAATCCATCCAATTGATTTTAAAGATCCAATGGTTCACTTTTAACTCTTTATTTTTTATCCAATGGATCACTTTGATTAAAAAAAAACAATTACAAAAAATAAAAGCTAAATAGTGAATAGCTTATTTCTTCCTCAATTAAAAACTCAACCCTAATTTCTTCCCCAGATTAAAAACTGAACCCTAATTTCTTCCCCAAATTTCTCTTCAAATCTGAAATTCCTTCATAGTGCACCTATGTAGCAAATTCTGGCGATTCAAATTCCTACTTCCATTTGATTCAAAATCCGGCGATTCTTCCGACGATTTCGTTTTCAAATTAGGGTTTGCAAATTCCGGCGCTTCTTCCGACGATTCAAATCTGAAATCGATTCTTCTGTGCCTTTGTGAGTCTTTATTATATTGTACTTTGATTTTGTTGCGTTTTCTGAATTGGGTTTTATGAGATTGTTGTTGTTTGTGTTTTCTTAGTTGATTTTGTTGCGTTTTCTGAATTGGATTTTATTGCATTTTTCTAATTGGGTTTAACAATTGTTTTCATATATTGTTGCGTTTTCCAATTTTGTTCATTTTCCTAATTGGGTTCAATTACTTTTGGGAAATTTATTGTTCTATTGTTTCTGATTTTCTTTAGCAGCTTTTATAGCAGCAATATATGAAAATTGCTACATTACGGGACTTAGCAACTTTTCCTGTTATGTAGCAACTAGCAAGTAGCAACTAAGGTGCAGTGAAGCAAAATCAAAGTTGTGATTATATTTCTCTTAGAAAAATGACAAGCATACTTCAATATGTTTAGGGTTATGATAGCACATTTGTCATGATCTTGGACTAGAATATGTTTTGTTTTATTATGGTGTGTGTAGTATATGTTTTAGAGTTGCATAAGTTTTGAGAGAATTAATTGTGAACCAAGTTAGGATTTCT
>Ga0315913_1008654_pt1 | contig 12033 bp, 5 predicted proteins | sample MpolsnodulesMG_FD_207736 | JGI IMG/M metagenome (GOLD analysis project Ga0315913, IMG submission 207736) | Medicago polymorpha root nodule microbial communities from Los Angeles, California, United States - small nodules | ecosystem: Host-associated > Plants > Roots > Nodule | place: USA... | reverse complement strand
TTCTAGCATTTGATTTGATATTGAGATTATTCTTGCACTTTATTGTTTATGTTTGATTTAATTGTGATTGAAAAATACTCTTGAATCTAGGTTTAGAATAATCATCTATCACAACATGAATTCTAGACATGGAATTGATGTTTTGATAATCACCTTTTGTATCCACACCTAATGCTTTCTTATCATTCAATAGATTGAGAAGTCATCGATTAAATGATAAGACCGACTCTTGGATCATTTAATAGTTTGAGATATCGACGATTAAACGATACAATTAAAGTCACAATATTATTTGGACACGAATGATATTGTCGAGGGATACGTGATAATATCAAAGAAAAGCTAGAATCCATATATGATCATTAGGTTACTTGTGACACTTGATCTAGGAACTTTAATCCTAACAAGTTTCACGCCTTATTAATCCCAACTTTTATTCTCGCAACATAGTTAACTTAGTTATAAACAAACAAACAACTACTCTTTTAACTTAGAATGATATTTGGTGTTGAACGCTCCGTGATATCGCACTAGTCCCTGAGGAGGCGATACATATAATACTTACTTTTGATTGTGTAAAAATACTACATCATCTTACAAGCAAGCTTATGGCTTGGCTCTATATATTTGTTATGTATGCTTCAGCTTAATGTATCAAAGTATCTTAGCTTTTTTACTTTGTTCACAAAACATTGTTGTCTTATCTAATTTTCTGGTTTTTCTTCTTTCTTCTACACCATTTTTTAACCTTAATTTTCTGTCTTGAGCTTATTGCTTATGCTGCCTTTGCAAAACTAACAGAGATATATGATTCCCCAACTATTCAAAGTTTGTGTGTCTGCCCCTGCAATCTGGTATCAACTCAAAAACCTGAGGATCAACCGTAAATGTAGCCTCCCTTGATAACTTTGGAGCACTACATTGGTGTGCTTCCTTGAAAACTCTACCAACAAGTTTGGACATAAATCATGCACCAAAGCAATACAATATCTAAATATGAAACCAAATCATGCACCAAAGCAATACAATATCTAAATATGAAACCAAAATAAGTTAAATCCGCAACTGGCTTATTAAAAAAATTGACAACATCTTTAACATCAAACTAAAAAACAACATCATTGAATTTCAATTCGGCTTCCGAGTTGATCTAACTCCAATTTTGTTTCTAAAAAAATTAACAACAACTTTAACATCTAGCTCATATTTGATCTACGTCTGTAGGAGAGTGAGATATCTCCAATTCACTATCAAAGAGTTTCTTACAAAGAGATAGAAGGGTAATAAGAAATTAGCCTTCAACAATAAACTCTAACTTCTACCTTTTTCCCGAATCTCTTCCCATGGCCAAGAGACTCAATGAATATCGCCAATGTGCTTTGAAGTGTTTTCCAACCCCGGAATTTCCCTAAAAGCTCTCAACTTTGAACCCTAAAAGTTCCATCTTTTGCAACCCTAAAATTCTCGCTTTGTCTACATCTTGTTAGAACTGAAAATCAACTCCTTCTGGGCATCACCTAGCCTGTCTTGCACTTCAAGAAATAACCTTGTGTACTACAAGACCCTTCAAGCAAGTAGGTAAACAAGTGAAGCAAGCACTTTGCTTGTGTTGCACTTCAAGAAATAGCTTTGCAGCACATATGTCTTCCCCAAGCAAGAAAATCGCCTTATATTTATGTTTTTTTTTTTAGAAACAAGTAGCAGCTTCAACTTTCTTGAGAAATAAGAGAAAATCCCAACAAGATTTTGAGTAACACACAACAACTATTGATACTTGAAAAATTCTGAAATTATGGGATATAATTGAGCCACTAATTTTTACTGCAGATGGTATGTTTGAGGTGTTCTTCATTGTTGCAAATCAAATATCTCAGGCTAAACTTAGTATGTGGTGCACTAATATGTGGAGCATTTGAAAGAGTCTTAATCTCAAACTTTTAGATATGTTAATGAGGTTGTCCACCAAAGTATAATACTAATAATAGTCTCATGATCGAATGGCCATATCTAGAGTTAGGATTAGGATTAGGAGGTCCCCAATATTAAATTGCAATAGGTATATATATAATAATCTCATGATCCAATGACAATTAATCACCAAATTCAGTCAACTTCTCCTAAAAAAATTGATTTATTGTTAAAATACAGCATTTCTTATCGTTTATGATTATGTAGAAGCTACTTAATCATTTATATACTCTATCTACAAAAGTATTAGAAGCACAGAGTTGATCTTATTCATTGTGAATTAATTAAACGTGAGTCATAAGTAGTTGAAGATATGCATCCACACGAGTATCCAATACTATGTTTGGTAGAACAAGTTGTCATTTAGTCGCAAACAATAATCATAAGTTTTATATAGAATGGATCCATCACAAAACGACAAAAGAAACATTATAAAAATAAATACAATCAACATTGTTATTCAATCTCCACAACGTGAAAGAGGGATGAAACAGATCTATCTGAATAGTCAAATTGTCTAAAAAAAATCCCTCTTGTGTGAAGAGAAAAAAAAAAAAAGAGAGATGCAGAGTTCTAAAAAAATGCCATTGTGCAAAAAACAAGAAAACACCTTGGCATTATCATATGTTGAACTCTGCACTCAAATATATACCTCAATAATCCACATGATGGACAAAAAAAAAAAAGGAAAAAGAAATCATTGTTATTAAAACTAAGGTCATTACTGTAGACTATAGTCATGACTCATAAGCATGCATGCACATCAACATATGTGATATGTTGATGCCTTGAAACTGGTTGTTTTGGATCAAATAAGCTGTCTCAAAACCTGACTTATGCTTCTTACAAGATCCTTTATTGTCAAGCAATATTCGTTATTCATCTGCAAGAAAAAAATTAAAATTAAATTTGCCACGAAAGTTAGAGAAGAAAAAAAATAAAACCGTCGCTAATTCTGCCACGATAAACTATAATTAAACTCTTGTGTCTTTGAAATTTGAATAAATTTTACCTGAGCAACAATGGTTATGTCAAGATATTTATTTCCAAATGGCAAAACAGAACTACTCTGAACAGTGAGATGGTGTTTTTCCAATTCATTGAATATTGCTGTCGCAGTTCGGACGCAATGTTTGTCACAATGGATCCTAATGAGTATGTCCTTTCCTGAAACTCTTGCTTCGATTTTCGGGAGTGATTGGTCGGAGTTTTCGTTGCAAGAGGAGCTATCATCATTGTCGAAGATAATAGATCTCTTCACAAAAACTGCAGATTCGACTTTTTTATCGGCTACTTGTTCCTCCAATGTCTTCACTCTTTCCTGTAGTTGCTTCATATGTTTTATAGCATCTTCCAAAATAGTTGCCTTGTCCATCTGCATGCAAAGTGAACATTGGTTAATATTACTTGATAGAGGATATCATTAACCTAATTTGTATATAATTTTGTCAATATTGAAGATCACAAGGTAACTACACACATTCATGTGCATAATATTTATACTAGATATGTTATATAGTACCTTTTTTAGTCCAGGAAGAATGGAGGAAAGAGCAATGAACCTCTGGCTAAGCTTTTCCCTTCGTTTTCTTTCCGCGATAACATGATCTCGCGCCTGCATAGGGTTTCTATTTATTGCGGCTACCTTGTTCTCTCGATTATCGTAGTCACCTTGAGAAATCACAGTTCCAAAATTCAAGTTTTCACCATACCCGATCTCGGTTTTAGGTTTCTTATTCGAGTAATCAAATGAAATGATTTTGGGAGAAGCCTTGAGTACTTTAGTTGGTGGTGTTGCTGAGGCAACAGATTGATCAGGACTACTTTCAATGGGGAAAGAACTGTTCTGTGGGCTTTCGGAATGGATTCGCTTGTTGTTGTTGTAGTTGTTATGAGAGGAATAAGTACTCTCTTGTGGGGATTCTGAGAAAGACTTGAAGTATGCCATATCATCAAACTGAAATGCAGATGAATCCATAGGGTACTCATAATCATTAAACAAAGTAGTGTCCTCCATTAATCCCTGTTAATTCAAAGAAAAAAGGGTAAGTAATAGAATTTAGAATTTTTCTATGAGGTTTTTGTTGAACTTCTAAACTTAAAGTTATTGTGCGTCAAAATTGCGCTGGCTCATCATGATTCTATCAATATCCAAACCAATCTAAATATGGACTTAGTGTTTTGTGTACTTACAAATTCAGGCATGTAGTTGGTAGACGAAATTTGAATCATCTTTTAGGTTTGAATTCCTTGTATGGGACAAACTGAAAAATTAAGAAGTACAAACAATTAGGCCAAATAATCAATGAAATGCAAAGTCTAAACTATTAGATATATGAGAAGGGTTACCTTAGTTGAAGAAAAAATGATTAGATCAAGAAAAATAAGAGATGAAGTGTTGTTGTTTGTTTGTTTGAGAAGAAATTTTTCCAACCTATTTTATAGAGAGAGCTTGTAGAATAACACGTTTAATACCCGGTTCTGTATTAAGCACGTGTGAATATGATTTCCCATTTTCTAGGGTATGTTTTGAATGTGACGGCTTCCGTCTTCATTAACACCGTTTGGTCAAATTGTGGCTACATTCTTTCAAGTCTCAACTACTTATTTCATGATCAGGTGGAATGGTGTTTTACAACTCAATAAATGACCACAAGAGGCTTCGTGGAAATTAGTAACCCCAAAAAAAGATGTGTGAAACTTTATACATACTCCATCCATTTTTCTTGACTATTTTTCTTTCATTTAAAAAACTTATGTGATTTGGATCTTTTTTCTAAACAATCAAAAATAGGATATAATAACAAAGGATTTGGATCTTAGAAGCTTAATAGGGCAACAAATAGTGATTAAAAAAATATTTATATATATTAAAATAAACGAAATTGTCACATAGACAACAATATTTGAATCAATTCCCTCAACAACAACAAAAAAACGAGATTTTAATGTTCTTACCAGATATGGACATAGTCACTTAACAATTAGACAACCCTTACATGGACGTTAGGATTGGAACAATGTGTTGAATCTTTATTGATTGGACTAATATTAGTTGGTTATACTCTCTATTGAATACTTGAATTTATTTTTCTAGATTATCCTTATAATATATCGGAAATTTTGTTTAAAAAAATTAAAATATGAATATTTTGTAAAAAAAACGGAATATTAAACATTATTATTATTGCAGTTTCTATCAGCTTAGCTTAGTTGATCAGGATATTGCATAATATATACAGGACGAGAATTTGAACTTGAGATACCTCACTCATTCCTCATAAAAGGTGGATTTCTAACCATTAAACTACTTAAAAAAATTATTATTAGTGCATGTTGAATAATGATGTCCCGTGTGAGTTATACATTTTACTCCCTCCGTCCTTGTATGTAAGCTCCCTTTGCTTTTTTCACATTTCTTAAGAAAAGTTACTAGCGTAATTAATGTGTCTATTTTGTGTGTTAATATTACCAAATTTCATTTGTTTTTTTTTTAAAAAAAACAAAACGATATTCATTCATTCGAATCGATAGAGTACATCAGATAAAACATCGCTAAAAATGTAAAGGGTGAATCTGCGAACAAACTCACAGCACCTAAGTTAATAGCATACAACGTCAAAATGCCTACAAATAATATGATAAAACCTAAGTCACTGAAATACTCATGCTTCCAAATCTGCAACGTTGACGTCCAAATCATTGGTTGAATTTGTATAATTGACTGATGTAGATCTTTCAATAGGAACTGAATAAACACCGCGACAAGAAGCAAAATCAAACGCCGCACAAGACGGCGAACAACACAACGCCGCACTTAGACGACGAAATCACAAAAAACACAAAAGGAAAAACTTGATAGATGTGAAAACCACTTATTTAGATTGAAAGAAAAGGGGAAAAAGATGTAGAGGGGTTATTATAGGTCAAAAAATGACCTAAAATCACCCCTCCTCGATGAACAAAGGAGATTTTTTTTTAGAGTGAAGTTGGAGTTTCTCTCACTAGAAAACGAGGGCCGAAATTTCATTTGTTTGTATGTGTATTATATTTGACTTTTTATATTTCATGACAAGTTAGTAGTAGTATATTAATTTAGGGTATGTTTAGAAAAATAATAATAAATACATCTAGTAATTTGAAAAAATGTTTACATTTAGAGACAATTTTAGTCAAATAGATGCTTACATATATGGACAGATGGAGTAAATTGTTAAAGGGAAATTAGAAAGAAAACTAATTATGTATTGAAAACATAAAATGATACTCAATATTATTTTTCTAAAGTGGCACTTCCTATGAAATGAATGCAGTGTGTACTTAGTAACTCTTCATTTATCTTTGTCAATTAGTCTAGTAACTTTCACTCTTAAAATAAATGAGTGGAGAATCTAAAATTCAAAGCCTTACCACCGTAAATTGCAATGCATTTATGCTCATGGGAGTAATAACCCTTCATTTTTTTAATACATCTAGTTGGCTTTTTGTGGTTATTGAAATCACATTTTAATATTTGTTTTTGACTTTCAGAAGAAAAAAAAACTCAATTTTGAAATAATTCACCTTAAAATCCAATAGAAATAGAGTCACAAAACATCAGTTATTGATGTATTTTAGTTTATTCTTAATTTTTATTCAATTTTTAAAAAATAATCTTTTAAGTGCTTTTTTGAATAAAAACGGGACCACACAACGACATAATCGGAATTGATACCCACGAATAATTTCTTAATTTAAAATCCTTAATAAGTATTACTGAGGCATTTTAAATTTGTATCCGGGAAAAAAAAGTTATAGGGCGGTGTAACTATTCAAATTTTACGTTGATACAACTAAGTTCTAATGAGATTTTGTTTAAAAGGATTAAATGCACTTTTCATTCTCCTATTTTCAAAAGAATGGAGTTTTGTTCCTCTATTTTAAAATCGATTTTTTGCTACCTCTATTTTACTTTTCTTTATGAATTTTAGTCCCTCATCTCCTTTATTGTCATTTTTTATTATGTGTTTTATTAATTTATGACGTGGAACGCTTTCTAGGTTACATCGAATATCTACATCAACAAAAATATGTATACTAATCATTGTCATGTCATAAATGAATATGTCACATCATCAAAAAAATACCCAGAAATGAGATATGAGACAAAAAAATTGGAAAAGGAAAAAGTTAAATAGTGGGAAAAAATCGATTTTTTAAATAGGAAGACTGAAACTTTATTTTTATTTTAAATAACATGACCAGAAATGCATTTAAGCCAAATAAAAAATACCGAGTTTGATTTAAAAATATTTTGTTTAAAATAAAAAAAAATACCGAGTTTGAAATCTAAACTATCCGATTTTGATCAACTATCACATATGTGCTAATTACGTAAATGCGTCAAATTACGATGATAGACAATCCTTCTTTATTTAAAGGTGTATGTTAGCAAGACCATTAAAAACAATATAATTTAGAGATTAAATCATTGAATTAAACTAAAATAAAAATTAATAAAATTTAGCAAGACTATTAATTCTTATTTATATTTTATTTCAAAATATATTACTAGCTAATTTTTGTTTTATAGACTTGTACAATTATTCACATCAGAGCATTAAAAAATGAGAGACTTATTTTTTTATACTTAATCTCACATATACACATCTTTCATTAATAATTTTTAATAATAGTATTTAATAAGCATTCAATTTCTGCAACTCGGCACTTCAGACAAATTTCTTAAATATAATTCATTAATCATCTATCAATAATAACTATATATCATTATATTTCAGTCCTTATGAGCTTAACTCAGTTGGAAGGGGCAATGCATAAAACATGCAAGGTCCGGGGTTCGAACTCCGGCCATAAAAAAAAATCATTATATTTCAATATTTTAATACTCTTTTGTCAATTCTTCAAAAAATAATAATTTAATACTCTAATTAAAAATAGTGGAACTCGCATAAAGAGAGACGCCCTTCTTTTTAAGTATACATCTTCTTCTTCGCAATAAAAATACCTAATATCCATGCTTATGGAGTTTGGATCTTACATTGTGATGGTTTTTCTACATCCACATTTTGTATAATAAACTATGCAGACATTAATGCGCATCGATCGCCTCGCCCTCAAGGTAGCTGGTTGGTCCAACCAAGTCTACTGCGTGTACATGAATTCCTCTTTCCACGTCGCAACTTATTACTGAATTCATGATCTCATGATAGCGCGCACACAGAACAATCTAATTCAATTGCACCAGTCCAACTCTCAGTTTCTCTTCCAGTTTCTGGATGCTCATGTTCAATTCATTCTCCATCTGCCAAACAACATAAACACATAAACTACGTCAATTCTGAGTCCATAGCGGCGACTTCAATTGCTTGAACTCGATAGTTAAATTTAAGGCCTTCTTTCTTGTAAAAAATTAAGTTTACACGTTTATAAAAATTTACACAACAAATGATCAAATATTACTTTCTCTTCCCATTTTATTATAAAAATTAAATGCAAGGAAAAATATATTGAATCGATGGTGATTCATGTAGTATTAGTTAGACGATATCTTTGAAAAAAACTATTGAACGAACAAAGTTTTTGTTGTGTCGTGAAAGGAACCTTAAATATGGGACTATCACAATCGATCTTTGAACAACCACACAATTAATTTGAACATGATATCTTAACCAAAACCCTTAATACATTGGTTATATACGAATCTTCTCATTTATATATAAATCTATTTATTCATTTGTGGTTGCCCCCCACAAGGAGAAGTTTTTTTCATCCAAATACATGTACATTGTCGTTGACAAATATACAAATACGATAAAAAATGTTTGACCATCACATTGTCAAGAAGACTTTCAATACAAGGAGTCACTCATATCAATGTTTGGTCATGAGGAGAGTGCTATCTGGGGATCATTTTCTTGGACTTTAAACAACCACACAAGTAGAATTGAGCATCAAATATTTACCCAAAACATTAAGGTCATTACTTTTTCCACCCCATGAGTTTCTTGCGCACCCTATTCGGATTCTAAAATCCAAAATGTTTTAACGTGTTTTGTAAGTTTTTATAGGGTGTTTATGTCGTTCGGATTATATAATCTTAACTACATAGGGCGCGTGGGAAATCAATAGGGTGGGAAAAGGAGTCAAACATCAATGCATTGGATATATGAGTCCTTTGACTTAGTTCATAATCCATTTTTAATCCAATGTGAGATTCCTACTCGCACTAAACAATATTTCCTTCAAGTGCGAGTCCATCAACTCATCTAGGTATAAGATTTCCTTTCAAACGAAAACTTTTCCATTCACATTGATTTGCAACACCGTTAATACAACATCAATGGGACACAACAATTAACCACGACACATTGTCAAAAAGATTTTTGGTACAAGGGGTCAATTGAACTATTGACCTTGATACTGATGTTGGATACGAGGCTAAAGGAACATCACATGAACTTTGAGTAACCAAGTGAATTTGACACTACATTTTAACAAAAAAAAAACTTTGAAGCATTAAATACATAAGTCATTATGTTGGTCAACTATTTTTAATTAGCATTCAAGGTTCCTCCTACTAAGAAATCGATTTCCATCTCTCACGATTTTTCGTATTCCTAATCAACACATCAATGAACATTGCATTAAGATCAGACGGTCAAAAGATATTTTTGTAAAGTCCAAAATTTTAAGTTTAAAATTTGAAACTTCCAATCTTATCAAATGGCCACAAATAAATATGCAAACATCATGAATGGATTCACTCCAACAATCTTATCTCCAGCTAAACACATTTTATGACATTTTTATTTATTGAAAATAGTATCCTTATCATAACCATAGCATACTCCTTAATTAAAAATGTACCTGAGCAATGATGGTTATGGCCAGAGCAGAGGAACCATATGAAAATGAACTAGCATTGATAACCAAGAGATGAAGTTTCTCTAATTCTCTATATACATTCACCATCACTGCCTTATCTTTCTCACAGAGGATTCGAATCAGCACATTCTTCCCCGACAAACTAGCTTCAACTTCAGGCAGTGACAGATTTGTTTTTGATGGTTCATCAGAGTTTCCATTACATGAATTTGAGGAAGTGTCCGAAACATCGACATCCACAGACAGTTCAGACAATTTCTTCACAACCGTAATCGGTTCTACACTTTTGCTTTTGCTTTGCTCCTCCAACAGTTTTACTTGTTCCTTAAGCTCCTTCACATACTTTATAGCATCACCCAACACTGAGGCCTTGTCCATCTACAAACAACATATGGAGTACATTATTAGCATAGTTTAATTATGAATAAAGGCAAATGTTTCTCATGATATGATTAAAATTGATTGACAATATACCAAAAGTTGATGAACTATCGGTTTTAAACTCTTTACCGGTCAAACCTTTTTAATTATCGAAAGGTTATGATTGATTCGATTGACAGACAAATTGTATATGAATGAATATAAATTAGATCCTAATAAAATACATATACTTAATAATCAAATTGTATATGAATTGAATCATATTAGTATACCCACAAAAATATAGTACCATGTATACAAATATTTAGATGTTTGAGTCAAATGTGTATAAAATTAAGAAAATGAACCTTTTTGAGGTTTGGAATAAGGGCTGAAAGAGCTATGAATTGTTGGCTAATCTTTTCCCTCCTTATTCTCTCAGCAATTATATGATCTGGTGTGTGATGAGTTGTAGATTTGGAAAATGAACCGTTCTTCTTGTTGCTCTCATGATTCTTTACACGTCTTGATCCATTCTTTGAGTTCCAAACTTTGGTTTTTGGCTTCAAGGCTGGTTCAACTTTAATTGGTGGTGGATTCTCGTTTTCAAACGAAAGGACAAATGAAGCTGTTTTTTGTGAGAGGTGTTCTGTTTTGACATAGCTTGAACTGCAAGTAGTAGTAGTTTTGAGTAATTTTGAAGGTCTCTCAAAGTTACTCTCTAAACTACCAACAATTTCTGCGTTTATGCTTGATTGGTTGATGAAACTGTAATCATTTGGTTCCTGGAAAAATATAAGGAAACTTGAACAAAGGAGTTTGCTAATTCACAAAAACTATATATGTTAATTTGAAGAAAATTTTATTTTGTGTAATATTATATTACCATATCACACAACCAATTAGTCCACGATTCCTCCATTGAAGTCATATGCTTGTGATTTATAAGCAAGCCAAGAATCAATGATACTGAAAGAAATGAAAAATTGGTCATATGATTTAATATTAAGAAAATACTATGCCATTGATCCATTCTAAGAGAAAATGAAATTTATTACCTACCCTGGCTCTAGCTGAATAGCACAATCTAGTCTTGAAAAGAATAAGTTATTTTGTATGCCTGTATATAAACAGCACCAACATTAGGAAGTAATGAAATGACAACTTTTTTCGGCATATTTTTGGATGTGAGGACAGATGGATTTGGAAATGAGTGAGGGATCATACTATCACGTCACGTGTTACTCAATTTAGTATTTGAGAAAGTTTGCTAACATAACATTTTTAACTTTAGTTCTATTAATTATGGTAGTGAGGAAATAGGGAATGTGTGATGTGTCATGGCATTATCGAAGATTCTATTTATGATACAATTTTATGCAAAAATGTATCATTCAATTATACACAAAAAGTGATTGTTTGATTCAAACATATGAGTATTTAATACCATACATATCCAATACTATGATTTGTCGTTGCTTATGATATAATAACGACAGATATAGTTTCCGTGAGTATAACTCAGTTAATAAAAACATTGTAATATGTGAAGGTCAAAGTTTAATCTATTGTGATTTAATACTTCAAATTAGTGGCTACGAATGTTGTTTAGAAGTTGAGTTAGTTAAGAGTTTCGCATTGGTGGACGAAGATTTGCATTTTCAAAATAATAAAATCTTTATTGCATCGTATCTACATTCTTCTTCTCACCTCACCTCATTTCAGATGTCTACAAATTCCTTGGACTACTACGATTCTCCTCTTCTTTCTGTATACTCTTCCTATTTCCCTTGAAACACATTCCTTTATATATATATA
>Ga0315913_1008653_pt1 | contig 12034 bp, 9 predicted proteins | sample MpolsnodulesMG_FD_207736 | JGI IMG/M metagenome (GOLD analysis project Ga0315913, IMG submission 207736) | Medicago polymorpha root nodule microbial communities from Los Angeles, California, United States - small nodules | ecosystem: Host-associated > Plants > Roots > Nodule | place: USA... | reverse complement strand
CTAAATCTATACAATTATATTTGATTGATAATAAAAAAAAATAACATAATTTTGGGAAAGTTTCAAAACATTTCTCACTTATAAATTATACACAAGATTAATATAATTTTTTTTCAAGCGAAATATGGGATGCAGAGGGATCTCCTGCTGCAGTACCATAAATATATTAAACAAAAGAAAAAAAGTACAAAAAAGAGGGGGGACAAAACCAAAACCCTCCGTAAGAGCAAAAAAGAACCAAAATAAAAAGAAAGCAAAAAAAGAAGACTAGTGAGGTGAACCGCTAGAAGCACCCACTTTAAAACCTTTACTCGCTACCGGTTGCTTCTTCTTGTTCCTCTTCTTTCTTGGAACCACCAATTGAAATGGCTGACTTGTATTTTCATCCAAATCAACCACCTCGTGATTATGAGCCATGTTAGCCCATGATTCACTTAGAAAATCCATTACTTGTTGGGTTTTTGTAGGAACAAGCCCTAAAACTTGCAGGTCATGAATAACAAATGCGCTGAAACTTGACAAGTCAGAGTTAGTCGCCACAATGGAACTACCTTCCAAAGGAATTGCATTTGTTATTAATTCAACCTGATGAGCCTCTTGACACATAATGCCAGCTGAATTTGAATCACCTTCACAATTCGTGTCAATATTACCTTGATCAGATGGGGTTTCTGTATGTGCTAAAACACTTAAATTATCATTACCTTGAGTGTCTTCTAGATGCATAGTATCAACAACAACCTCCCCAATGGTTTTCAAATTAGTACCATCCACAAATCCAAAAAAGGATTATTATCAACAACTGCTTTAGTGACATTATTTGTTACACATTCAATTGATTCTTTCCCCGAATCATCCTTTGAAACAGACATGGTTTTGTTTCCCATGCGTTTATGCTTCTCATTTGTGGCCACTTTATCTTGATCCACTTTAACAAGTTTACAAGATGAAAAACTATGACCAATGTTATGACATTGCGAACAAAAAAGTGGCAAATTTTCATGATCAACATTAACAAGAAAAGCTTAACCTTCTCTTTCAACCCACAACTTATGTCTAATTTTAGAAGATAAATCAATATCAACTAGAACTCTAGCAAAATGTCCAAAAGATCTCTCAAAAGGGCACTTACTTGTTGCAGCATCCAATCGCAATGGCGTTCCAAGACAACTAGCAATTGTAAAGATAATATTATAACTCCAATATTCTTGAGGCAATTCCAAAAAACGAACCCAACATTGAACTGTTGTCTGTTTGTGATTATTTGGATTAAAGTCAGGAGTCCAGGCGAATAATTTGAGAAAACCAGGCTTTAGGCACCATGAAAGCACCGCACGAACACGTTGGACATCCTCCATAAAAGAGAAAACAAATTCGTAGAAACCTCTTCCTAAAGAAACAAGTCCCCATTTACATAAAGGCTTCCAAAGAATATTCATTTTATCACGCAAGTCTTGAAGTTTCGGGGGAGGGTCTCCTTTAGACAGAATCAACCTTCCATGAATGTGATTTTTGTACGATTCAAGATTAAACTTGTACTTGTTCTCAGGAATTTTGATAGCCATATCATCTCCTTTTAAGCTAGACCTCGGAAATTGGCAATGAGGGACAATAACACATGTCTTACTCAACACTTGAGAATCAGATTTTGCATCTGTGCCCATCACTTTAGGAACTGCAACTTCAGCTGCAACATCCGTGGATTCTTCGAATGCAAACACCGGCTTTTCAAGACCGAGAGAACCCAAGCCTGGGTTCGCAACATTTGAGTGATCTCCCGGCAAAGGCACGCCCATAGGCACCCCCAATAAGTTCGTTCACATTCAAAAGGGAACCAAAATTGCTTGGTTGTATTTCCATGGCAAAATAACCCAATATTATGATTGTGGGCAAAAAACCAGAATCAACAATAGATAAAAGAATCACAACAACCAGCAATCAAAGACCCAATTTGAAACCAAATCTCAAATCTAAACAAAAGCAACAAACCCAAATCGATACCAGACCAGATCGAGATCAAATCAAGAAAGCAGAGAACGTGAGAGAACCTGAGTGAAACTGAAACACCCCATAAACCTGAGGAGGACGAAGGCTGGTGAGAGTTGGAAGCCACTGTAGCAACCGGCGACGGTAATCTCATGTTCGAAGTACTGTTCACCGTTTTTCTAAAAAAAAAGCTCTTCACTGTTCACCCAAAGCCATCGCTCATCTGTAATTTTCATCTAATATCTATTGTAAGACACAACTATTTTTCAGAAAATTACACATTTTTCAATATTTCTTACTTTGTAAAATAATTTGCCTTTGCTTTTTGCTTATCTTAGAGCACGTTTGTTATAGTTTTCTTTTCAAAAAATCATTTTTTCAAATAATCACTTTTAAAAAATATTGCATCCGTTTGTTACAGTTTTTTTATATAAAAAAAACAATCAGAATAAAAAAAAATCTAAAAAGAGCTTAAAAAAGAAGTTGTTACGAGTAGTTTCTCACAAAAAAAATAGAGGAGAGATAAAATAAGGGTCTAAAAATTTAACTAATTTTGTAACAAAAATCCATTTTATATAGTTATATCCAAACAAACTAAATTATTTTAATAAAATAATTTTTATTGAGGTAAACAAATCTAAAATAGATTCTGATTTTTTATAAAATTTCTAAAAACTAATATCTAAATTATTCCATGTCAAAATTACTTTTATTTTAATCCGTAACAAATGAGCTCATAATGTCATATTATAACATGATATTTTTCATTGTTGTAGATTATTAATTATTATATCTTTTGAAAGTATGACTATAATAATATTGGATAAATGATCAATGATTCGCTAAATAATACAATTGTACAATTCATACACGAGACTCATATCGACATCTTTATCATTAGCAAAATCTTTTTATTTAGTAAAAAAAAATGACATTCGTTCAATCAAATTGATAGAGTACATCGATACACGATACAAATTCGCTAAAAACAGAATGATGAATATGCAAACAATCTCACATCATCCATGTTAAAAGCATAAAATGACAAAGTACTTAAGGATACAAATTTGACTATGTTCAAGTCTCTGGGTGGAAAGGTAAGAATTTGTCATTGGGAGGTCCTTTGGTTTTGCATAAAGATGTCATGTCTTCACTACCAATCTACTTTCTTTCATTCTTCAAAGCTCCTTTGGGTATAATATCCTCTGTTGAATCTACTTTAAAATATTTTTTTTAGGGGGTGAGGATTCTAGGAAAATACCTTGGATTAAATGGGATTTGATTTGCTTGGAAAAAGGACAAAGGAGGTCTGGAGGCTAAGATGATCAAAGAATTTAATTTTGCATTGTGAGTAAAGTGGCGTTGGAGGTTGCAGGTGGAGTAGTCGATTTTATGGTATAGGGTGCTAGTATATAAGTATGAAAAAAAGGAGGGAATGGTGGAGGAGGGAGGCCAGGTTGTGTCTAGGTGGTGGAAGGATATTGTCGATGTTTAGAGAGGTGCTGGTTTACGTTTAAGGAGTTGGTTTGATGATAATTTAGTGAATGTGGTGGGTGATGGGACCAAGACCCTCTTTTGTGTATATCAGTGGCTAAAGGGTGGTGTGTTGTGGGACATGTTTATAAGGTTGTATGATCTATCATCAAACAAGTCGATGATGGTGGCATATATGCGTTCATTAGGGAGGGGAGAAGGTGAGGATGGTTGGAAATGGTGACGTATGGTGTGAGAGGAGGAGCAAATTGGGGGGTGTAGCTTGTTATTGTCTAATATTTTCTTGCATAATGGGGTGGTTAGCCTAACACTTCTTGTGCCGGTGATGAGTTTTGTTGGTTAGTATATCGATTTTTTCTTCCAAAATAATAATAATAAATTATTTACAAGAACACCCTTATTTAACCTTTCAATGAATCAACATGCGTTGATGGCCCATTATTATTGCAATTAGCCAGTCAAACATTATATTCAATTATATTTTTGTTGCACAAATATAATATTTGTTCTATTAGACAATATATATTATTTTAATGAGCACTTTTTGTTTTTAATTGCATTTACTTGTCTTATGTTAACTGTAAATAACTAGCCTCGTATTGTATTCATTTTTCATAAAAAAAAACTCTTAGTTTTAGTAAAGATGAAAACCAAGTTGTTTGCTGTCATGTGCTTTTGGGCACTACTTTTTATCTATGTTGTAGCAATTGCGCCTTCCGAATATGGAAAAAAATGTATGAACTAGTTTCCATACATGCATAATTGCTCTCTTCTTTTATTTTAAATTATAAATTTTGTTTATTTGCAGTTGGTAAAACAGAAGAATCAAATACATACATTGAGTTTGACGGCCATGCAATCTGGTCAGGCGGAGGTGCAATATGGCAAAACCCCTTTAAATACTCAAACGGAGGTGGCGGCGGAAACACAAATGGTGGTGGTGGAATCGTCGTAAATATTCCTAGTGGTGGTAAAATGGGCAGAGGTGTAAACATCATAGATTTTCCCCGTGGTGAAAAGGAGGGCAATCTAAGCATTGAGAAAGCCTACATAGAAGACTAGACACATATACATGTATGATGTAACCCACGCTGATGCAATATCAAATGTTGTAAGAAATGTAAAATAAACACTTTACACCTTGTTGTTATACACGAATTGATAATAATAAGATTGGTGTTATACACCACACTTAACGCTCTTCTTGAGGTAATCATCATCCTCAAACATAGTTGTTTGTGTATCATTATCTTCATAAACTTAGTTTGTCACTTACAAATTCAGTATGTCGTAATATTCAATTTCTTGATATTCAAGTATGTAACAACAACATACATATGAAAACTTGGTTATTTTGAAGAAATGTAGTTTTCAATCAATACATGTAACCATAAAGATTCAAATAATCGACATTAAACAACTAAAAATAATATTTTTTACACCAGTTCAAACTCTGCATCATTGTATATGTTACAAGTATAGTATGTTATCTGAAAAAATGATAAATATATGTTTTAGTAATATTATTATTATTATTATTTATATAAATATATGTTATACTAGCATTTTTATTGCACTAAAGTTTGAAAATTATGAACGATATTTTTTATGAAATTTTGATTTTGATTAAAAATATAAATATAAATGTTTGTTACTTTCAAATTATTTCAAACCAAACCAATCATGTTTATCAATTTCAACGACACAAAAAATGTAACTAAAAATAATTAGTAAATGTTGGTTGCATTTTTTCAAGGATAACGGAAAAAAGCAAATAGACGTATATTCATATCATGTTTGTTACACGTTATATTTTGTGTGGTAACAAAAAAAAATGTTTGGTACACTTTTTTTAATAAATTATTTGAGGTTCTTAGTTATTGTTCATGATGCTTTCGTAAACATTTTGTTACATTTTTTTAATATTTGAATTCACTTTTATCTATTTATTATATGTGTTATTTGTATTTAAAATTGAGAGCAATTTTGGAAGAAGAAAAAGCCAGCCTAAAACAATCAAAATATGTTATTTTCTTTATATATCCTAGCGAAAAGATGAGCACTCAAGGCCCTTCTTTCCGGTCTTTTTATTGCGCTAACGTTTGAAAATTATGAACAATGTTTATTTTAATGAAATTTTGATTTTGATTAAAACTAAAAATATAAATGTTTGTTGCTTTGAAGTTATAACAAATCAAACTAACGATTGTCCTCGTGAGCTTAGCTCAGTTGATAGGAACAATGCATAATATATGCAAGGTCTGGAGTTCGAACCTCGACCACCACAAAAAAAATATACCAAACTAAGGATTATCTATTTTAGTGATACCAACAATATAAGACGAAAAAAAAACAATCTAAATTCTTTTTTTTAATGACGCCAACAACAATCTTTATTATAGAAAAATTGTTTATCAGTGACACCAACAATATAAGAAGAAAAAAATAATAATATAAATTCTTTTTTTTAATGATGCAAACAACAGTCTTTATTATAGAAAAAGTTGTTTAATGGTATAATTGAGATAATAAAAAAGTAAGATAAATATATCATCTAATTTATTACACGTTTTAAATGATAAAGAAAAAAAACTAAACATGTATATTCATATCGTGTTTGTTACATTTTTTTTAATATTTAAATTCATTCTTATATATTTGTTATCGGAAACACTTGGATGACATTGGGGTGTCAATGTTGTGTGACATTGGCGAACCATAATGTCACAAGTGTACAAAATATCAAAAAACCATGACTTTTTTCAACCTCACTTATAAGGAATTTTTGTTATTTTGTACACTTGTGATATTGTGGTTGGCCAATGTCACATAACATTGGTACCCCAATGTCACTCAAGGGCTACCCATTTGTTATATGTGTTATTTGCATTGAAAACTGAGAGTATTTTTGGAAAGAGAAAAAGTCAGTCCAAAATGGCTGAAAAGAGTTATTTTTTATATATATACTAGCGGAAAGACGGACACTCTTTTTATTGCCTTAACTTTTAAAAATTATGAACTGTATTTTTTTTTTATGACATTTCGATTTTGGTTAATACTAAAAATATAAATGTTTGTTGTTCTCAAGTTATAACAAATCAAACTAACCATGATTATCTATTTCAATGACACCAACAATATAACAAATAAATATCATCTATTTTTTTAATGACACCGACAACGATCTTTATTTATAGAAAAAAAAATGTTTAAGGGTATAACTGGGATAATGAAAAAGTAAGTATAAATATATTCATTTAGTTTGTTACACTTTTAAAACGACAAAGGAAAAAAAACCAGACATATATATATATATATATCATGTTTGTTACATTTTTTAATATTTATATTTATCTTTATCTATTTGTTACATGTTTGTATTGAAAATTGAGGGCGTTTTTGAAAAAAGAAAAAGTCAGCCCCAAAAAGTTGAAAGGTGTTGTTTTCTTTATACTAGAACATCGACCCGTGCGATGCACGTGATTGTCATATCGTTTATTGGATATTGTAATTAAATGATTAATATGACGATCGTGATTTATTACATAATTAGTATTAAGTTGACATAATTAGAGTTTGACACTTGAACAAATAAGAGTTACATTAATATAATTATGAAGAATCATACGTTGAACACTAATTATTATACATTACGAAATATATTTTTTATAAACGATGTTTGAGGTCTTGTTAGTATATTCGCCATCTTTGTCAGCATTGGCGTTGTCAGGACCTAGATCAGGGGGTTCAAGTGACGAAGTTAGTACATATTTTAAACTCAAAACATAAAGTCTATTTGCTAAGTCCTTTAATTTTTGCTTTTCTTAAAATAAGTTTAGGAAAAATTACATAAAAATAATAGGATTAATTGCACTTTTGGTTCCTCTATTCTATAAAACTCATCAAAATAGTCTTTTTTTAAAATAAAAAAAAAAACCATACATTTTGGTCTCTCTATTGTCATATTTCTCACAATTATTGTCTTGATCCATGTTTTTTCTCCCTAAATTGATGATTTTTATGAATATCATTTTTAAAGTCGAAACACATCTTTTTGACGCTAAAAAATAAATTGTAATCAAAATTACAAACATATTCTACAATTTTCCACTACACGGTTTTATTTTATGAAATCATTGAATAATCAATTTATTATCCATGTTATCGAACACATCTTTCTTAACATAAATCATGAGATTATTGTCCTCGTGGGCTTTGCTCAATTGGTATAAACAGTGCATAATATATGTAAGTTCCGCGGTTCGAACTCCGACCACCACCGAAAAAATCATGAGATTATCGATCATTTGTTTACCCCCGATTTGATTAAGCAATATAGTCTTCACAATCTTCATAGCATAAAAGACGTCATTGCTAACTTCGATAGTTGTTAGATTAACATATAAATTTATTAAATTTCATAATTTTTTACACTAACCGTAAATTCTAATATTTACCACTTGACATTTAGAAAAGTATTATCATCTATAGTATAGAAAAGAAGAGGAGAAATCAGAGATAGAAAGCAAATGTTTTTTAACAAGGTAATAAAAATGAGATTGATAGAAGAAAAAATTCTGAAATATGAGTTATAAATGAATTAAATACATAATAATAATAATAATAATAATAATAATAATAATAATAATAATAAAGTTAACAAGAATGGTTGAACTGCGTCAGTAATAATGCGTTCCACCGGCCATCACATAAATTTGTGCGCAAAAAACGAATACAAAAAGATGTGTGCTAACTCTATGTGAGGGGATTCCAGATAGGTGCAAAACAGAAAACTGAGGGGATTCAAAGTAAAACTACAATAACATAGCATGTGTAAAATTATACATGCGAGGGGATGCAGGTGCATCCCCTGAGATGACCGTGGCTCCGCCACTGTTTGTCAGTTATCGATTTCTTCAGCTCATCTCTTGAAGTAACTCTTGAAATAGCAACGTATAATTTTCCATGTGAAAACACTGGTGACGACAAATATATCCCAGCATTTTTAAGAGATTGTGAATGTGAATATAATGTTTAACTTGAAAATTTGAAAGGAATTCTAAGGCCGGAAGGTGTAAGAGACAACCTTGGTATAAATATTTTCTCGCCAATATGACTTCCGGAAATCACCTTTCCTTCAAGTCGGTATTTGCCCACTCTGGTTATTATGAGTCTTGTTCCATTGCATAATCATAATGTTTGATTGATATTCCTAAACAACATGACTGGGTGAATTAATTACACATCTTTATTCGTTTTTCAACATTAATTACTTAATGAGAGAACCCACAATCCATGTTTTTGAGCCAGACGTTACTCGTTTCTCAAAACTTAACATACCAATGTGCATTAAATGTAATGTAATATTGTCTCTCTTACTATTTATCCATATCAAATTGGTAGATAGAAGGTCACCAACTATTGCGAGGGAAACAGCCTTGAATACCACATTAAATGCACTTGTGAGACTTGTTAAGGAAGCTAGGTTAAGATGATTTGGAGGGAAATCAAGCTTAAGATTAGGGTTAAGCAATAGATTAACCTAATAAGCTTTTATAATAAGAACATATATATATATATATATGTATATATATATGTGTGTGTGTGTGTGTGTGTGTGTGTGTGTGTGTGTGTGTGTAGTATAGATACATGTGTTTGCTATGATATGATAATTTATGTGTTTCCTATACGTGTTTATCTTAGAAATTATCTTAATTCATTATTTAATAATTCTTATATGTGTGTGTGTTTGGGTTTGCTATAATAGTCCAATTCATTTTTATGAAGGAATGTTTAGCACTCAACATCCCCTTGTTTGGACAAAAGACAACTATTAGATTAAAATATGTGGTCAATATTAAACACTCTTTAAAAAATCATGTGACCGCTCTTTTCTCTCTTCTAGTTTCTTTCATTTACAAAACCCTCTCTCCCTCTCTCTCTTTGACCTTTTCTCTTATACAAACAATTATGCTCAAAGCTACCATTTCCACACTTTATTATACACACTTGAAACACTATCGTCACCTAAAACACTGAATCGAAACATGTAACCAAAGAAAACATTAAACCAAAAACCCATTTAAAATTAGAAGTCATTCAAAATGAAAGAAAATCGAAACCTAAAATTCGTTTAAAACCTGTTTCTTAGTGATTGAAATTCGTTCACAACTCTAATGACAAATCATCTTACGTTATTCTTAACATGTTTTTCAGTCAATTTCAGTAGGTTTTAGCAGCAAAAAGGAGAAGTATTAGAACGATTGCCTATGATTTCAGGACTTTTGTAATATATTCTACATCTGAGTCTGTAATTCTAGTTTTCCTGAAACATAGCAATTTTAGGGGATTTTTGAAGTAATTCACGAAGAAATCATGCAAATCGACAAATCAAGAACATCTGAAGAATGAAGACCAAAAATGAAGATTCAAAAGGCCTCATGAGACTTTACATAGGGAGGAATTTTGTTCCCAACTTTCGAGGCAAGTTATTTGAAGATGAAGACCTAAAAACGACGAAAATCAGAGAAACTAGGCTAAAGCAACAGAAGCATGCACCTTGGGCATTGATCATGCGCCTTGGGCATTTGAAAATGTCAAGGGTGCATGCGTAATTTTATAAATTTTTGCGGGTTTATCCTGCGTTTTAGCCCAAACCTAGTTAGAAACTCTCACTATAAATACTAGCCTTCCTCATTCAGAATTGTGGCAGTTCAAGAGGAAAGCAACTTTGGAGCTTGGGAGAGTTTATATCTTCTCCTTGATTTTCTAGGGTATGTTTTTATCTTTAGTAATTTGTTTTTAGTTACCATGTGTAACTAAATACTTTTTGGTTCGAGTTATAAGATGAACCTCTGTTTTTGTTGGATATTTATTTAATAAAATGTTGTTTTATTTTATTTATCTTTTGTTCGCTATTAAGTTTTATTAGAAAATTCCTTAGTTTATTTATGCAGTAGGTGCAACCCTAGATTAGATACTTAGGTTGTGACAAGGTCTGATATTGCTATCATTATCTGGATGTTTATATCTTGATATTTATATCCTTATGCTAACAACTATCTGTCTAGTAAGTAATTAGTTAGTAGTTAGCGAGAGACACCGAAAGAGAGTTAACCCTAGTAGTAAGTACTTAGGAGGTGACATTACTAAGAATGAGCAGTAACTCTCCTGAACCTAGGATGTAACTAGTTAGTAATTAAGGAAACAAGTGCCTACTTGAAGGAAATAAGTTGTAGCCTAACAGAACCATTCTTTTAAAACACTTCGTAAGGTAGACGAGATAGGGTTTCCTGTTTGTAGAACTACTAAGAGTGGATAGAGAGTGTGCTATGAGTGTCATAAGAGTCATATATGGGCTAACCTAATGGAACCTTGACCTTCATTGCCTTGGGAAAAATTGGAACGACAATTTAAGTTTATGTTTCAATTACCCTTGAATTAGTAAGACCCCGCACGTAAGGATCACCGTGCGATCAGCAGGTGCAGTTAGCCATTAGAGGGATAGACCTACAATCAACTGGGAGAGTAAGGCCCCACACGTAAGGATCACCATGCGATCATCAAGTGCAACTTGACGACCGACTAGGTTAGAAACGTCCAAACAACCTCATCACTTGTATAGTCCACCTAAGATAAATAAATGTGACAAGTATATTATTAAATATCCAACAATATAGACAAAGGGGATTCGAAGAATCCTAACCGTTGCCTACTTTTCTACAACCAAAAACAAGTAAACTTGCTCTGTTGCAAACAGATAAAAATTGCAAGCTTTCTAACCCTTAACTTTTATATCGTCAAACTTACAAAAATAAGTAACGAGAATTGTTTGGACGAAACGACAATCCCTGTTGATACAATACTCTACTTATCACTTTATTACTTGGTAAACGATTTGGTACACTTGTCGTATCCGACCATCAAACTCACCTCCCTCAATAAGTGGCAATACCTTTTGGTGAGACTAGAGCTGTCAAAATGGGCCGGGCCTGTCGGGCCGGGCCGTAAAAGCCCGAAAAATGCCGGGTTTGAACATAAAAAATTAGGCCCGTTTAAAACCGGGCCTTTTTAGCCCGAGCCCGTTGAGGCCCGAGCCCGTCGCGGGCTAGCCCGACCGGGCCGCGGGTAGCCCGTTTATTTTATAATTATTTTTTAAAAATTTTATCCTTTTTGCCATTTAACCTATTATTAATTTTTCACACTCAATTTCAACATTTTCCAATTGAGATGAGTCCACCCCCACATATCATTCCAGTTATGGATCTCAAACATTTCCGATTGTATTTTTTTCTTCGGAAATCAATATAAAACATTTTTTAATTTTACCAAGTTTTCATAACATTCTTGTTACGTTTACGGAAGCTATACTGGAAACCTCTACAACCAGAACGCAATCAACTAGATTTTGGGCAGCAATCAACTGACAGTATCATAGATTGTTTTTTGAGATTAAGTATAATGGATTTATTGCTGCCAATTTTCAAACGATTAATGATATTGGAAGAAGAAAATACCATTTTCATCAATATATGATATTATACAGTAATCCTGA
>Ga0315913_1008647_pt1 | contig 12039 bp, 8 predicted proteins | sample MpolsnodulesMG_FD_207736 | JGI IMG/M metagenome (GOLD analysis project Ga0315913, IMG submission 207736) | Medicago polymorpha root nodule microbial communities from Los Angeles, California, United States - small nodules | ecosystem: Host-associated > Plants > Roots > Nodule | place: USA... | reverse complement strand
TGTATATTCTGAGAAAAAAAAATGGTTATTCCTCAAAAGCTTCATGAAGCTTTCAAAGACAAAACAAACCAAGAATTGTCTCCCTCCCCAACAAACCAAGAAGTTTCCTTCTAGTTTAAACATGTCTATGCCGATCCACAACCTCTGATACTTACCAAGCAACATCTTTCAGATTTCAATTAATAAATCACAGATCCATATAAATCAAATATTAAAAATAACACAACGACCCAAAATCCCAAGAATGAATTTCAAAATAAAGAGAGAAAAAATATTCTTGGATTGAATTTAGGTGTGGTTTTTCAGTTTGGGGGAATTGGCTTCAGGGATTAGAGAGAAGCACAAACTCAATGAAATTTTTGTCATGAATGGTTTTGTATCTTGTACAAAGTAGCAGATCTTCAATTCTAAATGGAATTTTTTCTATGATGTTATGTTTTAATTTATTCATGTTTAACTATTTGTCACTTGTAGAGAGAATCACATGTCCAAGGAAATTTTGTCAGTAGAGAAAAAAGGATTTACTACCTCATACATGGTTCTTTGTTTTAATTGTGAAATTTTGTCATTAAAATTTCAATGACAGTGGTAAGGCAATGGATTTTGGAAAATCAATTTTTTTAGGTTTGAAGGAGATGAAGAAAGAGAGTTGGAGCAGCAACGTTTGTGGGTGAGTGATGACTGTGAGAAAAAAATTTGGTGTTGAATGTCTATAATAAAACTATGTTCTCTATTTGATCCAGTGGTTGAAAATTACTTTCCCATGGTGGGAAACAACTTCTCTTTCCCATGCTAAACCCCACCTAGTATGACATCGACAAGGATGGAGTAACTGGGAGTGAATCAAAACTTTCAAATTTCAGTATGGTAAAGACTAAAGAGTTTCATTACATGCAGTTTTTTTTCCTTAAAAATTGGTGACAGTAACTATTGGTTTTTGTTTGTGAGATCATTGACTATCGAGTTTTGGTTCAAATTGGCGAATTAGTACTCCTACACTCTAATCCAAGAGAAACTCTTAGATGGTCACATGACCAAGAAATTGCAATTTGGTCACACATTGCAAAACCAAAACAGATGACACACATTGCAAAACCAAACGCCAGCAAAATTGGTTCCACCTAAGCCAATTTTCCAAAAACCATTCCCATAAATAGTACACAATCAGTGATAAACCAGTGAATTTGATAAAAAAAAAAGGTTCAATTTGAGTGGTAAAATTTCATTTTCTCTTCATCCCTCCACTCTTTTACCGCCATCAAAATCGAAGTTGCCGTAGTTTTCACCACCACCCTTGTCGTTGCACCTTCTTTGTCACCATCATCAACATCGAAGTTTTTTCGCCGTTTTGACCGCCACCTTTGTCGTCGTTCCGGCATGGCAATCGTTGCACCTTCTCTATCACCGTCATCAACACAGACGTCGCAACTGTCTTCACCCCACCCTCATCGTCGTTCCGGCATAGCTCTAACCACCAACGTTGCGTTTTCTCTCTTTTGTTGGTAGTGTTTTTATTTTCACGAGTTAAAAAAAAAAAAAAAACTATGGACTCATATTCTCTCTCTTTATTTTAATTATTTATTTTTTTACTTTATTTGTATGATGATGTGTCAAGTTTTAATTGGTTGTGATCAATTGCAATTTCTTAATCATGTGACCATCCAAGAGTTTCTCCTAATCCAAAGTCCATCTAGGGGTCTAGGTGGGGCTCTTATTGTCAGGTGAAACATTACTTAGAATTGAATATTACGGTCTCATATTTATTAACTACAATTATTTATAGACTGGTATTAGTATTAGTTATTTTACAGTGGGTTATTTAAAAATAAAAAAAAATCAGAATTTGATAAATTTTGAAACAACAAGGTCATAATTGTGTCGATCAGGTAGACTATTATATTTTAGTAAGAGCAATTATACATGAATTGGACACTACGTCTTAATCTAAAATTTTAAGGTATTTTATATTAATCATTTCACTTGCATACCACTCAACAGCACACAAGTAATGTTTTAATTAAAAATCTTAAAGACATTAGGTATATGTGTCATCTCACCTATATATTTCCCAATTTTTATTTTTTTTCTTCCAATGTAGAACATCTGACTTACACTTGACATACAACAAATCTCCTTCTCAAGTGTTGATCCATCCATTCATATGGATGCTTGAACACCAGATAATTAAGAAGACTTTCACTACAAGAAATCAGTCGAACTAGATTTTGATACCATTGTAGGGTTATAAGGGGAAGTAGTAAGATCATTACATTGGACTTTGGGCAATCACACGAGTGTGTGGACACAATATCTTCATCTAAAATCGTAAGTTATTATATATACATATATATCCTCTCAATCTCACTTATATATTATTCCACATCCACTTTTTCATCCAATGTGAGATTTATAATTCACACAACAATAGCTAGATTAGCCATAAATTAAGATGTACTCACTCCGGTCTTATTTACAAGAAACAATTGACTTTTTAGGTTTATTGAATAATTTATGTATCTAAATTATCCAATAAACTTAAAAAGTCAATTGTTTCTTGTAAATAGAACCAAAGGGAGTATAAAACTGCAATTTTCATATATTCAAATATCTACGAAGTTGAACACTTGAAAATTATAATTAACAATAATTAAATTTTTTTCTTCATAAAATTAAGTTGTTAGTTAACCAATGACTAAAGTAGTTGATAAAATCTAGTTAAAGACAAATTATCTGAGAGAATCCACGTTTAAATACTGATTAGAATCCATTGAAATTTAGTCTGCGATAACAACCGAAGAAAAAGTTATAGTTGGTTTTGCAGAAATTATTGCTCAAATTGTATAACTTTTATTTGATATATACTATTATTATTTGAATGATGTAAAGAGAACAATTTATTTATCTGTTTAGTTAAGGAACATATAGGCCGTTAAATTTTGTTGATTTCACGAGGAATTTAGATTTTAAATGATTTTATATTGTTTATGGTGACTATTAGTTGTTAGATTTTTGTTTTTAAGTATTGCGGTGAGATCGAGACTTCTAAAAGCGGTTCAATCGATAACTCAAGGATAAGATAATGAATATGCTTCAAGGTTCGCGCGGTAAGGCGACGATGGATAATGGATTCCACTTGTGTACCATTAAGGTACCAATGGTATATATGATTGGCCAATTAGAGTGTGCCACTTGCCAATGTTACTTTATAAATGCTTTATTTGATATAATTTTTTAAAGGATGTGCCACATGGCACATTCTAATTAGACAATGGTATATACGATTATGGTACACACGTGCCATTTGATGGGTAATAGGGGGATTGATGACGGTAAAAAGCTCTCCAATGCACGTGCGATTAATTTGTCCTGATGATGTTATGCATGAAGAATTAAGGGACAATGTTCATACGAGTGACACTCTTTTGGACGTATTTCTTTCTCAAAAGGAATGTGAGGGATCAGGGGTTTAATTTTGTAGGATTTTGTAACATTCGTGACAACGTGAAGATGGTGCAAGCTTTAAACAAGTTGTGTTTTGGTTCATATACAGTGTTGACTAATATATCAAGATTCAATAGACATGATGGGAGGAAGGATCACAAGAAGATAGATGTCGAGTAGGAGGTAGGATTCGTGAGGTGCGGAGGTTGGATGAAAGTCGCGAGAAGAAGGAGGAGTCCAATGATGGTAGGTAAACCTACGCTTAGATAGTGGTAAAGAGGGAGATTGTTGAGAACCATGTGAAAAGGGAGATATGGGGTACTAAACCTATCATAAAAAAAGGCAGTGAAGTGGAAAGGATTGAGGTATAATTTTGTTTGTGATGATTTTCAATGGGCTCAGATGGAGTGTTGGGAGTGTAATTTGACATGAAGTTAATTTCAAGAATACCGCTCTTCTCCAAATAATTCTCGCTCCCAACTGAACTTTTGAAAATGGCCCTGCATGAGTTAACTCACTCAGCATGACTTAACTCACGCATGTGTTAAACCCTGCGTGACTTAACTCACACATGTATTATACCCTGCGTGACTTAAGTCACGTTGAAAAACCCCACTATTTTCATCAATCTTTTCTTCTCCATAGCATCGATCAACAATTAACGCCGCAACTTCAAATTAAAACAACAACCCTAATATAATTTCAATTTCTTCCATATGCTTCAAATTAACGCCGCAACTTTTCTTTTAAATTCTAACTATTTCACGATTCTTCACATGCCAACATTCCGACTTATATTTCGTCCACCATTTGGTTCTCTCTTCCTCTTTCTCAATTATTTTAGGATTGCATAACTTGTTGTTCTCTTCCTTGCTCATATTCATCGATGCTATGGAGAAGAAAGGAATGATGAAAATATTGAGGTTTTTCAACGTAACTTAAGTTATGCAGAGTTTAACATCTGCGTGAGTTAACTCACGCAATGATATTTTCAGAAGTTCAGTTGGGAGCGGACAAAAATTGTTGTGAGAAGAGCAGTATTCTAATTTCAATCTTGAAACAACGAATCATCGATGTAGGCTTTACCACTATTTGTGTCATTCCCATATGAGGCAGGAAAGTTTTTGTTGATGTGCTAGAAGGATGGAATGTCGAAAGTTTTTTTAAAATGCTATTAATCTTTTTGGCCATTTTTTTTTTTTTACTCTTTTCACGACTGGTTTCTAAAAGTTGTTACGTTAGAGAGAGGTGCATGAATGTGGATTTGCGACGTACCAATACATTCATGGAATTATTATTATTTTGGCTAAATTACACCAAAGGTCCTTTAAGTTTGAAGTAGATTGATCATTTATGTTATTTTGGTAACACATAAGTCCTTTAAGTTCGAGGTTTGTAACATATTAGTTCTTTAAGTTATTATGGTCACATACAAGTCCTTTAAGTTTGTAAACATTTTCAATTTAGTCATTTTGTTAACCAAACATTACAAAAACGATGATGTGGCAAAAAGTTACCATACTTATCAACTAATCCAAATTTTATCGTTAATTACCTTCTACTTATGTGGAAAAAAAAAATCATGAATGACACTTTTAAAAATATATTTAATTTTGTATGGGATTAAGAAGATTAATTCCATTTTACTAAATATTTTAATAAGTGTAAAATTCATTAATATTACTTATAATCAAAGAGCCTCTAGTTTTGAACATACTTGCAGATCATATCCAAGTGCTAGCACCAAGATGCATGATTTTTGTAAATGATATTGTTCTATTTGGAGAGTCAGTCAAAGAAGCATTAAATTAGAGGTTAGAGACTTAAAGATACGCTATAAAAACATATGATTTTCGCCTCGATAAAAGTAAGACATAGTATATAAAAAACAAATTTTGGCAAGACAATATTTCTAACTCATATGAAAGTTCAAGATCATATTACACTGTTTAAATATCTTAGGTCAAATGGTCAATAGTACAAAAAGACATAGAAATAAAAGAATATATAAACCATTGAAATTAATTAGTTTAGTGTTTGAAATGGATGAGAGAGTCATGTGTTTTATGTTATACAAGAGTTATGTTCATGTTGAAGGAATTTTTTTATTAGAGACAATGTTGTATGAGATGAAGTAATAGGAACTAAAAAACATCACGTTAATGACATAAGTGTGGTAGAAATAAAAATATTGTGTTGAATGTGATCAGATACACGAGATACGATTAAGAATGAGAGAAAATTGAGTAACACCTATAATAAAAAAGATGGTGGAAAGTCAAATTACATGATTTGGACATGTAGAAAGGAGATATTTTACCTCTGTTCCTAGATATAAAACTTTTTTGAGATTTTTTTTTTTTTGGTCTCTTTTTATATGAAGGATTGTTAAATTGTTAGAGACAAATGATGATTTATAAAAACTATAGATGAAACTATGTAGTAGGATAATGGTTAGTTGTTCTTTTATGTTCAATGACCGGAGGAAGCCTACATGGAGATTTTAACTCAAAAATCCTTTCTTAAGGGGAAAATTCAATTGATTTTTTGTTACTACAAGAAAAGAAAATCAACTACTATTCAAAACATACACTTTTGCAAAAATAAATAAATATTCAAATGCATATTATGTGGACAATTGATATGGACTGGTTGGAAATTCCTTGTCTCGACTCTAGTGGAGAGAGGGGAGATAGCTAAACATTATTAAAACAAAATTTAGAGTCGACGATATTTTTTTAAGGGTAGAGCATGATAATGTTATTGGGACATTAATTGATTGATTCCTCGTACATGTTATAAGGTAACAAAAATAAACTTAATTTGTTTGCACGAACTAGTTAATTAATATTAATATTAATACATTATTATTAATACTTAATAGTGGGGCATATTTTTTCTTCTAAATCAACTCATGTACCTTATAAACCATCTTTTCTTCGTTGGTTTGGTTAACTATCATATGATGTTGCAATGCTACGTTTTCTTCTTCCTCTCTTCTCTCGAAGCTCAGTTTTTCTTCTGATTGATTTGAGGTGCTGGTCCCTAGTTCAGTTTCATTTGTATTCTTGCGTTGTTATATTTTTTTTCTTCTGAGAAACAGATATGTCGTTTTCAATGGACTTGTTGAGATTGAGTCAAAAAAATTTAATGGACTTCTTGTTAGCTATTGCCTATTGCAGTCAAAAAAGATTGGAATTATTAATTTATGTTTATGGAACATGAGTAGTCTACATCACAGGCATGTCTGAATTGGGCTGTGATTAAAGTGTAGATATCTTCTTCTGAACCCAGAACCATGCAAATTATTGAGTTATTATTATTGTAAATTAGAATCAAAATGGATAATAACTAATCGGTCTTTTTCGTTTTTATCGATAAAAATAAGTTAATTTTTTTTATCTGAATATTTAAAAAATTGAGTTATTTAATATAATTTAAAGTTAATTTTTTTATCTGAATATTTCAAAAATTAAGTTGTTTAATTGGTAATGAATGATATAACCAAAAAAAGAGAGAGGCCAATAGTAAAAAATTAAAAGAAAAAATATTTCACCAAAACTTAGTACTTTAATCGTAGTTAGTGAAATATTCAAGTGAAGTGAAATTAAATAAATAGAAGTATATTAATAAAAAATAATAAATGTTGCATTAATATTTTGAAATAACAAATATTTTGAGATAAGAAAAGTGCAAATGAGACACCTTTTTATGAGACGGAAATAACAATAATAGATTAAAACTTCATGTAACATCTCTCTCAAAAGAGTTTTGACACCCACCGACCTCATATCCGACTTTAGAGATTTATTTTTACAATTACGCGCAAAAGATACCCTAGTTCACAATAAAAATCATAAAATATTTATTGTATTGTCTCTCTGTGATTACTATCAAACAATATATAAAAACATCTACCAAAAAAATAATGTTAAAACATCATATGATTATTAACAAATACATTCAAAATTGGTAAAAAAAAAATACATTCAAAAGATTAGAGTTATTGTACTAAAAAAAAATTCAAATTAATTCTCCATATATAAGAGTTTTGCTAGAAGCCACTTATGAAGGTGTCTTTTAGCAACCCACACCTCAAGGTGTGATTTTCACTTTTTAGTTATAATTTTGTTAAAAGACACCTTCATAAAAATTAGTTGGTGTCTTTTAGCAAATGCTGATAGAATAACTTGCTAAAAAACACCTTTATAAAAGATGTCTTCTAGCAAAACCCTTTATATAACTATCCACTTCTTCTTCACATTACTCGATGTGAAACATGATTGTGTACTCTTTTTTTTTTGTGGTGACCGAGCTTTGAACCCCAGACCTTATATATATTGTGCATTGTCCCTATGTACTCCCTTTTACACAACAACTATATGTCACTAATGAATCATTATCATGACTACCTTTGCATATATCTTAGCGACCAGTGTGGTTAGTGGTTAAATAAGCATATGCCACTAATTTTTGTGATTTTGCGATCACCTAAATTGTTTATCTCTTATTAGAGCTCTAATTTGAAGAGTTAGAAATTTAAAAACAATTACACAAACATAATTTCAAGCCACTCCTTTGGATTGGTTATAAGTTATCCCAGTTATCAATTATTGAATATGATAGAAATTCATACGGTTTGTGTTATTTAGGAGTTTAAGTCTTCTTATCCAATTCGTGTTAGTGCAAGCAAGATGCCCTCACACTAACTTGTGACGTAAGTAATTAACCATATGCATGGTATTGGCACATTAGGTCCACTTGCTATGTTCTTTATCATTTACCATTACAACTCAAAGACAAACCCTTGCTTCTAAGAAATATATTCCCTGTTATACAACCGTCTTCTCTGAGTCTTTTTTTGTTGAGAAAATAAGTATTATTCACGTAACATTAATGTAAATCCCTTGCAAAAAGTAATTGTAACCATCATAAGAATCAAATGCTTATTAGTGTTGTAAATAAAGTTTGTTTTAGTTACAATATTCACATATCACTTCTTTATTATGATAAAAGGCGTGTCCGGTGTCCGACGAGACGACACGATACCTACACATGATTACATTCAATTAATTTATTTTCTCATCAGTACAGCGTATCAATGTTGTGCCCGTGTCAATACTTCATAGCATATCACCACATCTTGTTGCTGTTATTAAGAGATAACCATCTAATTGATTATATCACAACCCAACATAGGTTGGCACATTTAGACGTGCACTTCATGGTCTAAAATATACATTCTGACATAGAAACTTATAGCTTTTTCAATGTATTTTTCCAAACATCATATATAACTTTTGTTTGTGAATTTAATATTGTAGAATTGCACAGCTCAGAACATAAGCTCTTTTTTTTTTCTTTCTCCTTTTGTTAACCTGATGTAAACATATAATCATTGAGAATAATAAGATACATTGTTTTTCATACATTATCACCAAATTTGTGCTTCATTATGAAACATTGCTGATTCCTTGCTAGCTGTCCAGCTATGTTATATTCATTCATAAGTTAAGGTTGTTCCTTGCCATCTGAAACTTGCCAGCCTGACATATAGTAGGATGCAAATGTAATGGCCTTGAATTTGAGTCAAGATAATGAAGAACAAGAACCATAACCAATGAGCAAATAAACATGGGTATTGGACCAAAAAACCAAAGCAGCAAGTTAAGTGCAAAATAAAGAGCTCGAAGACCGAGTGACCAAAAATCACCACCCCTTATGACTGCTAATTCCACACTACTAATAGGAACAAAACTATCTGGTGTGCTTATCAAATAGTTTGCATGAACAAAGTGTCTTGCTGATTGAATAAAGCATGAGAAAGCAAGAAGGAAACAGGTTAATAAGCAGATGTACTTGATGGAAACTGCGACTGCACTCGTGTCATCATAGATTAATTGACTTTGGAAGAAAATATTTGAAGTATTGGCAATCCAAGCTCCAAAGAGACTGAGGCCAAGAATGTTGCAGCTGATGTGTTGAATTGAACGACAGATAGAGCTGTGCTAATATCCCTTTTCTCATCGTTCGTTATAAAGTTTAAAAAGACGATGAAAAATAAATTAGAAGATGTTTCCAATTAAACCATATATAGGAAGGATAAGGATAATTACTTGCCTGCATAATTCTGTCAACCCAGGCTATTTTGTCATTGTTTTCAAATCCCATGACTGTAGTGTGAGGCCGATTGATATATCTGTGGAGCAGAAAGAGGTGATAAGCAAACATGATCAGCAATCCAGAAGGGACTAAAACCAAATCCAGATACTCCTTATGGAACTTCATTTTCAGTTTCTTCGTACCTATGAGTTCTAATTGAAGAGTAGGATTAATTTATCAAAATTTCAGTTATAAACAAAAAACTAGGTGGAGTTCATGGTCATCAATCATATTAACATTTAATTTCCTTGATGGGCGATTGACTTTTAGACTCTTGATTTGGCTACCAATTGCCACTTGCTATACTTATCCACCATATTTAATTTTGAACAATTGGCATTCTGGATTAGAACAGCTAGAATACGAAACAAAGAGACGTTGCTTGAGGGTGGGGGAATGCTTTTATACGAAGAAACAAGTTTGGTATTCTAGATTTTCACACTTGCTGATGGTGAGATGACCGAGGTTCAGAAGGTTCTCCAGTGGGAGGGTTGTGAGAGAATCACAACCCCTATTTCTACTCAGAAACTGAAGTGACTCGTGCGGGTGGTTTTGCTTTAGGAAATGTAGATTTTTGCAATTCCAGATGGACAAATAATTCAAGGATGCAGGTAAACAATCACCGGGAAGCGATATCGTAAACGAACAATCCTTGAATTCTAATGTCCAAGAGAAGTTGGAAGCTCCTGCAAGAACTTTATTACTTCTACATATACGTAACTTATGGATGGCAGGAGCCTTTGGGAGAGAAGAAGCAAGTTGGTTGCATCGTTCAATCTCAATTGTTTACAAAGCAGGAAGACGGCTTGGTAATTCTCCTCGTAATTTGGGACAATCGTAAATCACAACGGACTTTAGTACAGGAAAAGAAGTATAGGACTCATGGAGATGATGCCACATTTCCAAACATGGCATTAGAGGTGTCAAAGTAGCCCTAAAATCAAAAGCCCCACTAAAGCCCCATAATTTCAGGCTCCATATTGAATATGTTTATTTCAAGCCCAACCCACTTCTTAGTCTGTTTTTCATTGGCCCCAATTGAAGGGGCTTAGGGGCCAATTGTTACATATCATTTCACAATTCTGAAGCACACGTTTCATTTCACACCGTCTAGCGACTCCTTTTTCGGCGAATCACTGGCGGCGCCGTCGACTTTGGTTCCGGCGAGGTTCATACGGCGACCATTCTTCTGCTTTAGGTACTTCTTCTTCTTCCTCTTCTTCTTCTTCTTCCCTCAATTTTTTGATTCTTTGTATATTCTCACAAGATTTCGTTTATGCAATTTCAAGCTTGTTATGTTTTGTTTAATCAAATTCTGCATTTTAGTTTTTCATGCAGATTAGGGATTTGGGGGAAGTTCCCATATGTTTGGATTTTTTTAGTGTGAATTTGAGAGCGATTCACTGTGGTTTTGGTTCATTTTTGCATTGATTGTGGTTTTTCAATTTTTAAATTCGTTTTGCTTATGATTTTGATTTTAGCTTATGCTTATGCTTAATTGTTTATGGGTCAGATTATGTTATAGTTTATGATTATAGCTTATAGCTTATGCTCATACGTATGATTATAACATATAGTTTATGATTGTAGCTTATAGCTTCTGCTTATGACTGTGCTTTTGCAGAAGTTTTGCTTATGTCTACATCTTATGATTATAGCTCTCGCTTATGTTTATAGGTGCTGCTTATAGCTTTTGATTCTGCTTATGATTATGTGTCTTATGCTTATGTTTTATTGTAGTATGGAGCCCATGGAAGATCAAGATCATAATCAAACACGTATGTCAACACTGTGGAACATTTTTGGAAAAATTGGCAAAGATAGAGATGGTACCGAAAGAGCTGCGTGCAATTATTGTTCTACTGATTTTGCGATTGGAATAAACCCAAGGTCAGGTATCAGTTATGGAACATCACATCTAATGCATCATGTTTTTCTTTGCAAAGCTTTTCGATTGAACCTTTTTAGTCTAGAAGAACAACTAGCATTACCCCAATCAACCAAAAATCCCATCGTGATTTGCTTGCGGACACTATTATTTCTCATGATCTACCTTTTAGTTTTGTTGAATATGAGAAAATCCGAGTTTGGGTGAAATATTTGAACCCTTGTGCTGAAATGGTCTCAAGGAATACCATTGTCTCGGATATTGAAAAAATATATGACAAAGAGAGGACCAAACTTAAAGAAATCATGGCTAAGATTCCAAATCGAATTTGTTTAACTTCTGATTGTTGGACAGCAACTACTAGTGAGGGTTATATTTGTTTAACCGCTCATTTTGTTGACGAGAATTGGAAATTAACTAGTCGAGTTCTTAACGTTTTTCGAATGAAGCCTCCCCACTATGGTATTGCATTGGAAGCTGCTGTTTTTGATTGCTTGAAACAATGGGGAATAGATAAAAAGATCTTTTCTATTACCTTGGATAATGCA
>Ga0315913_1008645_pt1 | contig 12039 bp, 5 predicted proteins | sample MpolsnodulesMG_FD_207736 | JGI IMG/M metagenome (GOLD analysis project Ga0315913, IMG submission 207736) | Medicago polymorpha root nodule microbial communities from Los Angeles, California, United States - small nodules | ecosystem: Host-associated > Plants > Roots > Nodule | place: USA... | reverse complement strand
GAAAAGTACATACCACCTTTGTATTATTCACGTGTCACTACCCTTGGTGTACCTGTTCTTTGGTGCTAGGTCTCTTAATTTTTTTGGTTTGAAACTTGGTTAACATGACTTCTGTGAGTTTTGTTTGTGGTGATGATATTGAGGAGCTCGCAGGTTGTTTTTTAGTTATGTTGGTTTATGGTGCTTCGTGGTGGTTTCCATGGTGGTGCAGATACTAGGTCTTTTGTGGTGGTGCTCGTGGTGGTTTTTGGTGGTGATGCTCGTGCTGGCTGATGTTGATTTTTGGTGGTTATGCTCTTGGTGGCTGGTGTTGGTTTTTGGTAAGGATTAATGGTGGTTTTTGTGGTGGTTAATGGTAGTTTTGGTGGTGGTGCTTGTGGTGGCTAGTGGTGGTTATGTTTTTTGTGGGTTTTCTTCTATGAGTTTTGTTGTTGATGTGGTTTTCATGTTAGAGGTGTGGCTTGTTTAAGGTGCGGTTACATGGGTTTTTCGTAAGTTTGATCGTTATTTTGGAGAGGTTTTTCAAAGCTTTGGTACAAGATTTGTTTATGCTATTGCGCAGGCGTTTAGACTTTGGTGTTTGGATATGACTTCTTTGTTTGGTGTTTAGTTTTTTATTGGTTTCGAATGCCCTCAGTGAAGCTATTTTTAGTTTGTTTGTATGAGTGTTTGTTAGGGTGTTCCGCATATATACGGCACACTTTTCCATTGTAAGTTACATTTTAAGTCTCCTAGTCTAGCATTCCTTGTGCTTGCTAGGATTCTTTTGTGTTTTCAATAAATTTCATTGTAACTTCTTCAAAAAATAATTTAATGTTTTAATGTAAATTCATTCTTATAACCTCTTCTAATACTCATGCTAAAAGGTAGTCTAATGGTTTCACAATTATATAGAAGATATACACATCCGAAGTAGTCTAACAGTTTTGTTATAAAAATTGTAAAGATCACTTTTTATTCTTATTCATTCATGACTTTTCATTTGCATATTTGGTTTTAATAAGTGTATCCTTTTAAAACTCTCAACCATTGAATTCAATGATAATAACAATTAAAAACTGTTATGTTAATTAATTATATTATACATAGGTCTTATGTATGTACAACCCCTTGGTACACATGTGAGTGTGAGATTTCAATCTCTATATACATGTATTCTAAGCTACACTTTGCTGATGTGTCTCCTCACAAATGCCTCATTTTCTGTCTAATTCTCTAAGCCTTTGTTACTATACTTCCTTCCTACGATACATTCAAATTTTTTAAACTCCTTTTACAATTTAATGTAAATTCATTCTTATAACTTCTTCTAATACTCATGCTAAAAAGTAGTCTAATGGTTTCACATTTATATAGAAGATATACATATCCGAAGTAGTCTAACGGTTTTGATATGAAAATTGTAAAGATCACTTTTTATTCTTATTCATTCATGACTTTTCATTTGCATATTTGGTTTTAATAAGTGTATCCTTCTAAAACACTCAACCTTATAATTCAATGATAATAACAATTGAAAACTGTTATGTTAATTAATTATATTATATATAGGTCTTATATATGTACAACCCCTTGGTACACATGTGAGTGTGAGATTTCAATCTCTATATACATGTATTCTAAGCTACGCTTTGCTGATTGTGTCTCCTCACAAATGCCTAATTTTCTAAGCCTTTATTACTATACTTCCTTCCTACGCTACTTTCAAATTTTTTAAACTCCTTTTACAATTTAATGTTTTAATGTAAATTCATTCTTATAATTTCTTCTTATACTCATGCTAAAACGTAGTTTAATAGTTTCACATTTATATAGAAGAGATACACATCCGAAGTAATCTAACGGTTTTGTTAGAAAAATTGTAAAGATCACTTTTTATTCTTATTCATTCATGACTTTTCATTTGCATATTTGGTTTTAATAAGTGTATCCTATTAAAACTCTTAACCTGTCAATTCAATGATAATAACAATTAAAAACTGTTATGTTAATTAATTATATTATATATAGGTCTTATATACGTACAACCCCTTGGTACACATGAGAGTGTGAGATTTCAATCTCTATATACATGTATTCTAAGCTACGCTTTGCTGATTGTGTCTCCTCACAAATGCCTAATTTTCTAAGCCTTTGTTACTATACTTCCTTCCTACGCTACTTTCAAATTTTTTAAACTCCTTTTACAATTTAATATTTTAATGTAAATTCATTTTTATAAATTCTTCTTATACTCATGCTAAAAAGTAGTTTAATTGTTTCACATTTATATAGAAGCGATACACATCCGAAGTAATCTAACGGTTTTGTTAGAAAAATTGTAAAGATCACTTTTTATTCTTATTCATTCATGACTTTTCATTTGCATATCTGGTTTTAATAAGTGTATCCTTTTAAAACTCTTAACCTTTCAATTCAATGAAAATAACAATTAAAAACTGTTATGTTAATTAATTATATTATATATAGGTCTTATATATGTACAACCCCTTGGTACACATGAGAGTGTGAGATTTCAATCTCTATATACATGTATTCTAAGCTACAATTTGCTGATGTGTCTCCTCACAAATGCCTCATTTTCTATCTAATTTTCTAAGCCTTTGTTATTATACTTCCTTCCTACGCTACATTCAAATTTTTTAAACTCCTTTTACAATTTAATGTTTTAATGTAAATTCATTCTTATAACTTCTTCTAATACTCATGCGAAAAAGTAGTCTAATGGTTTCACATTTATATAGAAGATATACACATCCGAAGTAATCTAACAGTTTTGTTATGAAAATTGTAAGGATCACTTTTTATTCTTATTCATGACTTTTCATTTGCATATTTGGTTTTAATAAGTGTATCCTTTTAAAACTCTCAAACTTTTAGTTCAATGATAATAACAATTAAAAACTGTTATGTTAATTAATTATATTATATATAGGTCTTATATATGTACAACCCCTTGGTACACATGTGAGTGTGAGATTTCAATCTCTATATACATGTATTCTAAGCTACGCTTTACTGATTGTGTCTCCTCACAAATGCCTAATTTTCTAAGCCTTTGTTACTATACTTCCTTCCTACGCTACTTTCAAATTTTTTAAACTCGTTTTACAATTTAATGTTTTAATGTAAATTTAAATTCTTCTTATACTCATGCTAAAAAGTAGTTTAATTGTTTCACATTTATATAGAAGAGTACACATCCGAAGTAATCTAACGGTTTTGTTAGAAAAATTGTAAAGATCACTTTTTATTCTTATTCATTCATGACTTTTCATTTGCATATTTGGTGTTAATAAGTGTATCCTTTTAAAACTCTTAACCTTTCAAGTCAATGATAATAACAATTAAAAACTATTATGTTAATTAATTATATTATATATGTACAACCCCTTGGTACACATGTGAGTGTGAGATTTCAATCTCTATATACATGTATTCTAAGCTGCACTTTGCTGATGTGTCTCCTCAAGAATGCCTCATTCTCTATCTAAGTTTCTAAGCCTTTGTTACTATACTTCCTTCCTACGCTACATTCAAAAAATTTAAACTCCTTTTACAATTTAATGTAAATTCGTTCTTATAACTTCTTCTAATACTCATGCTAAAAAGTAGTCTAATGGGTTCACATTTATATAGAAGATATACACATCCGAAGTAGTCTAACGGTTTTGTTATGAAAATTGTAAAGATCACTTTTTATTCTTATTCATTCATGACTTTTCATTTGCATATTTGGTTATAATATGTGTATCCTTATAAAACTCTCAACCTTTCAATTCAATGATAATAACAATTAAAAACTGTTATTAATTAATTATATTATATATAGGTCTTATATATGTACAACCTCTTGGCACATGAGTGTGACATTTCAATCTCTATATATATGTATTCTAATCTACACTTTGCTGATGTGTTTCCTCACAAATGCCTCATTTTCTATCTAATTTTCTAAGCCTTTGTTACTATACTTCCTTACTATGCTACATTCAAATTTTTTAAACTCCTTATACAATTTAATGTTTTAATGTAAATTCATTCTTATAACTTCTTCTAATACTCATGATAAAAAGTAGTCTAATGGTTTCACATTTATATAGAAGATATACACATCCGAAGTAGTCAACGGTTTTGTTATGAAAATTGTATAGATCACATTTTATTCTTATTGATTCATGACTTTTTATTTGCATATTTGGCTTTTATAAGTGTATCCTTTTAAAACTCTCAACCTTTCCATTCAATGATAATAACAATTAAAAACTGTTATGTTAATTAATTATATTATATATAGGTCTTATGTATGCACAACCCCTTGGTACACATGTGAGTGTGAGATTTCAATCTAAGTGGATTCTATGTATTGCACAGTAAGAAGAATTTTGTCAGCCGAGAGTATTGTAGTGCGTAGTTATTTGATTCCGTTGTGGTAATGAATTTCAAACTTATTTGATGGACTGTGTTGATATGTGTTACACGATAGAATGGTGATCATCGTTTAAGGTGTAGAGGGGAAACAATTGTATGTGCCGAAGATGAAATTATGGGGGGTTCGTGAATGTTTGTATATTGGTTTCTATGATGTATCTCTTTGTTTGTAAAGTGACTCCAAAACTAAATGTTGTGAGTCTTTCATATATATATATATATATATTGTGTTCCATTTTTTCAGCTTTTCTACCATTCTTTCTTACGATAGGTAAGCAAGCACAAATAGAGTCCTTCATATCGTCAGCTTTCTGTTCTAGGTAAGGCTTTATGGTTAATATAAACTACTATATATTTTGTTATTTCTTCATTGTCAATTACTTTAGTTCTTGAAATTGAATTGTTTGTATGGTATAAACATTGCCGGTCTTAGTTTGTCTGATATAGTTTGTTCTTAATTCCACATGGGCTTTTTCCCTTCAAAATGTTCTTGATGTTTTTTTTTTGTTTTTGCAAAATATGCATCTATGTTTCAAAAGGAATATCCACCTTCAGTTCTAACTATGAGATTTTTTTATCCTTATGCTTTTCTTGCAGTTCAAATAATTAACTTCTCGTTGGACATTCTATCTACGAACTGTGGTTTTTTTTTTTACCAACAAAATACCAACTTCTAATTTTGTATTTTTAGTTACTTATGAAACCAGATCCAATATATTTGTCTCTAATGTATCTCTATTGTTGTTACCACTCCATGTGAGAGAATTTGAAGTTTTTTTTGTAACTGAAAAAAGAGAGGGTTTGGAAGTTGATTAGGACAGAAACCATTAATCCATTATTTATTTATTTAGAGCCTATTTCTTATAGATTTAAGAATAAATGTATTTTTATTTGTATTTTAAAAAATGATTTTTTTTAACTTTAAAATAGTAGAAACAAATGAAATTTTGACCTTCACTAACTTAAATGTTCATTGTTAGATCAAAACTACATATTTTTCAAAAATACATCTTTCAAAAATAATTTTTATGAAAAGCTATTTGAAATAGTTATTTTAAGAGATTTTTTAAAATTTTACTATCCAAATTTTTTTTTATAACAAAATGATGAAATAATTAGAATAACATTTTAAGATAAACCTCTTCAAATAAAATTTTCATTTGAAGCTTTCTTTAAAAAAAAATCTTAAGGTAAATGCAAATAAATTTATTAATATTCATGAGATCTAAATAAAATTCACTCTTTTTTCTTAAATCTAAAATTAGATTAACATAAAAGGAAAACAACAAAAGTGTGAGGGGATTGAATTAAAACCTAGAAGAAAGAAGGAGACTAATTTTTTTTTTGATCTACTATACTATTTTTTTAATAAAATCATACATTTTTTTTTGAAATAATAAAAAAAAACTTCCCCAAACTATTCAAATTCACTTCTACTAATTGGTTTAAAAGTAACTTTTGAATTTCCCAATTAAGGAAATTGAGATTAGGTTAATATGAAATCAAAATTCAGAATTCGTTAAAGGTTTTATTAGGTTAATATGAAAATTATAAGTATGCTATTGCTTTAATCAAGTAATTCATATATCACAATCAATGCTAAAAGTAAAAATATAAAGGAGAGAAGAACACCAAGATTTATAGATGTTTCCCTTTTTTGTCCTCATTAGGGGTACATCCTCTCTTCGCGATAGAAAACGCCTATATCACGGGCTTTCACTATGATGAAAATGTTTACAAGTGTTTGATTACAAAGAATCCTTCAATTCCTGATCTTCTATGCTAAGCAATGACACATGATCCATTCTACAAGAACTCTTGAAATTGGACAACCATAAGGTCTTCGAATCTCAAGCTGGCATGGAATCCCTTGAACTTCAACTCAAAGAATTTGTCTCTGCGATGCCTCCGCTTCGATCCCATTGAACCTTGAATTGATGAGAAAGAAACCCCACAATTTCCTTTGGAGGTGAAAAGAGCCTTCTTTTCCTTTTGGTCATTGGTCCACCACTAGGATCCTTGAGAGAAACCAATCTTACAAGTTTTATAACATCCTAACAATCCAGACCTCACACTCTACAAAAGTTTTTAGAGAAAGTGTTTAATGTGAGTAGGAGTATATATAGGTGAGAGTGAAACAAGTTAATTTTAGCCAAAAAAAAAGAGCTTGAATCGAATCATAAAAAACATGATATGATTTAAACATTGTAAAATGAGAGAATCTAAAGAACATGAAGATTGATACGAATCGTATCAGGAAATTTTCAGATGAAGTTTGATTCGTTTCAAACATGCAATGGCAAGAGTTTGAATCGTATCATGAAACCCAAATGAAAATTGATATGACTCAAAGAACACAAATACATATCAACTAAGCCAAAATCAGATATAGAGGGCTTCAATGAATCTATTCAAAAACTTCCAAGGAAAGTTCTGAATCGTATCAAATATCATCAAAAGATCAAGGGAACCCAAGACAGGGAATAATACGATTCAAAAATATTTGATAACACTCTGTATCGAATCAAACACTCAGAAAAGCATAATTTAAGAATCCAAAGAAACTCATAAAAACAATACTAATGTTTTGTAAACATAAGACACTGTTGTAGAGGGCTAAAGATAAAAAAACAATACTAATGATACGATCCACAATTAAGCTATTTAAACATAAAGTATAAAGCATAAAGATCCTCAAAAGTAAAACATCATCAAAACCTAAAACTAAATGATTGAAGGAGAAACTACACACTTACAAGGAAATATATTTGAAAATAATTTTAATTTCATTTTTTAAACCAAATAAAACTTCAATATGAATACCAAAATTGTTATTTTCAATAAAAAAAGTTAAAAAATTCTAATCAAACCCGTGCAACGCACGGGTTATATACCTAGTATTACATATTAAAGTAGACATTGTCAGAAAATTACATTCAAATCCACAATAATACAATTGAAAAGAGCAACGTAAAGTTGCACACAATTTATCTTTATACTGATCATGTTATTCTAAGTAACCAAGGGAGTGATAATTCATCTATTTATTTAGGCAGTACTTAGAATATGAAGTGTCAAAACATTCCAAGCATTCAATGTCACAAGCATATATTGAATTGAAATATGCCAAGCTTCAACAGTGTCTTACAAGAAACGAAAAATAGGAAAATTTATCTGTTAAGACATGTCTCAGAATCCAATATATAAGATGATGTATTTTAGAACAAAAATAAATTAGGGAGGAAAGCAACATGTTAGAATAAACTAGATTTGACACCGTCACTGTGAATATTATGTATTTGGGATTTTGGGTTGGACTCAGGCAAACATTAAAAAAAATTTCCTATACGTGGTGGGTCGGACTGTAGGAACTTTAATGTTAAAAATATATTATAAAATAAACTGGCTACCCTCGGCCCGGTCGGGCTAGCCCGCAACGGGCTCGGGCTAAAACGACCCAATTTTAAACGGGCCCAAATTTTTATGTCCAAGCCCTACATTTTTTGGGCTTTTGCGGGCCGGCCCGGTAGGCCCGGCCCGTTTTTGCCAGTTCTAGTTGTATTGCTGAAGAAATTTTGGCAATTTAATCATTACTTTTTTTTTAGGACTAAAAATGAAATTAACTATATTTTCTAGGGACCAAACATTTATTTAATCCAGAAAAATGAATATGTTCTAGGAGAAAAATTATTGTTGCATAACACGTTTGAAATACGAGAATTAATGCAAGAATATTATGTAGAAATTTTTTTAAGTTTTAGTATTCTACACTTTGTGTTTGTGTGGTGTGCACATCGTTCAATATGTAATCTTTCGTCGGCTGTAACGCACGTAATATTAATTTGTGATCATGTGTCATGTAGAATATGGACGACGTGCAGTTCAATGTCGATCGTTTTCCACTCGTGCGACGCACGGGCAAAACACTAGTAAACTCACAAACAAACTGAAATCAAATCAATCAAATTCTACTAAAAGCATACATCAACAACATAAACAATTTCCCCACTCTTCTGAGCACAACTTAATTTGAAGTCCATCTAACCGAACTAAAAGAAAATCTGCTGCGGTATACAATAGTTAAATTTGCTATTGCATTTGCATTTATCAGTGGATAACAAGTGGGAAATGTTTTAAATATTCTGCATGCCTATTTTCGAATATGCTAATGGATACGAGGCATTATGTAATACGTTGGCACAATTGCAGGGAAAAACTTTTTCCTTATTCCTTTAGCCTTGATAATGGGGAAAATGATGCCCAATGCAACCTGCAATATCATAGAAAAAATTATATTTACACTAAAATTTTGCTTCACATGCCAATATCAACAAAATTAAAGCAAGAAAACAATATATATATATATATATATATATATATATATATATATATATATATCATGAGTGTATAAGGGATATAATCAAACATATATATACCAAAAACAGTAGTATAATCTCAAGGTTAAAAAGCTATGCAGATTATGAAGAGGTTTAACACACCAATCATAATAAAGACACTCAAGGGCGGAAGTACATTATAGCTTTAATTAATGGCACTACCCCTTGAAGTACTATTTTAGAAAGAAAACAGAGTCAAGTAATATGCAAAACCATGCACACGATTATATGAATGATGGTTACTAAAAATTCTTAAGACATAATGCATTCTCTTCATATTAAAATTATTATTATTGTCCATTCAAAATAATTGTTAATAATGAAGTCATGTTTGAAATATGGTTTTAAATTGCAGTTATCAATATGATGCAAACTTCTATATTGCAGTTGCAACTTGTTGCAGTGATTTTAAAATCATTTATATTGTGGACGCAATTGTGGTATATGCGGACTGCTTAAGTCTTGAATAAATAAAATGAATTGGTTGTATAATTCATATTAGAGGTCCTGAGGATCACTCTAGAGGGTCACTCATGCGGATAATACGGTGTTAGTTATAGACTAACTTGATCATAGGGTTTACTTGTTTGTCAAGTAACCATAGTTAATTAAAGCTTTGCATTGTGTATACAAGGAGAACACTAGAATGCAATTGTAAGATGCGTGGATCATTGTTGATTACATTACATAAGAGAATAAAATATTCACATTGAATTTCCACATTTCCCACTAATCTCAATTTTCTCTCTTCTCTTCTTTTCACTTTGTTTTCATGATTCACTCGAGTTATATCACAAATTAGAAGCTTATCTCAACACGGAATGCAATTTACAAATTGTCTAAAATATTGATTTTATATGTTTATGCTAAAAATGAAATGAAAAGTATTCACAAGAATAAATCGAGCTCCAGTCCACATTTTTTTTGGAGAAGGAAATGACATCATTATACGAACTAAACCATATGTAGCAACACCAATGAAATGGTAAAGCAAACTCAATGGACGAGAATTTTGACCTGCGAGTAGAGCTATTGGTCCATCTGAGAAAACACCTCCAAGGCTTAAATAATCGAAACATGCTTCACACATTTCCTTTCTAGTTGGACCTGGAGATGCACAAATTATTGTATGCAATAAACCAAATAATGTGTGTATTGTTGATGACATTGGCTAAAAAAGTTATAAAAGAAAAGAATTAGATAATGTATATGTATTATATAAATAATTAAATGATATATATTTTTATACGTGCTTCTAAATTTTATGTCCAAAGTCTTCTGGCCATTCTAGTATTTTCCCCTTATAAATAGAGTATAAATGGCATAAAAATTGTTGTAGACTAAGAGCTAGTTTAACATAAATTTGTGATGGGCGTCTAATATGGATCTCGTTTAAAGGTAGACTATACTATTTTTAGTAAATTGTAATAAAATATTATTTTTGATAAAATCAAATTTTCACTTAAAATTGTAAGGGTCCACACTTAAAATAATGTTGAGAGTTTCATATTAGATGCACCCAAATAACGAATATTCATGTGTAAAAATACATGTATATCAATAAAAAATATTTAAATAAATATGAAAAGGCCAAAAATCGACATGTGCACCTAAGGTCGTTTTCAACCTTTTCATTCTCTCTCATGTCCCCGTGATTAACGTTTGTCTTTTTAATTTAAAGAAAAATCACGTTGATTGTAAGAGTTTGTGCAACGTTATCAAATGATGCAACACTATATACATGTTTTGAGGAAAATTATATAGACTACCAAATTACAAAGAGAAAACATAAGGACCAAAATCATGAATTTCATATAATAGTAATATTTGTAGGGCGAAAAATACATGTAAGTATTATATTTATATCATATTTACCGTACGTAGGATGTAGAGTGACTCAAGGTATTTACAAAGAACAGAAGCTTCATGTAGGTTATGTAGAGGTTTAAGTAAATTTCTTAGCAAAACAATGTCAGACAAAGCCACAGTCATTCCTCCTCCTGTTAAAGGATGACGCATATGTTGGAACAAAGGGTGTTTCGCAAAATCACCTCTTGAGTTTTGATGATAACAAGGTATTAAAAATTATCAATTGGATATGCTAAACATTTGTTCAAGTGTACAAGATCACAATCAAAGTACTATTCATAAAGATTCTGAATGAACAAGTCAAAGAGCAAAAGGAATTTTATTGAAGCTTAGAGCGTCTGAAAGAATGCGTCTGAAAGAAATGCGTATGAAGAAACGAGTCTGAAGAAAGCGCTCCTGAAGACACGTCATCAGAAGCAAGGTCATCAGAAGCAAGGTTATCAGAAGCATCTCATCAGAAGCCATTTCACCAGAGTTGACAAAGTACAGTGTACGAAGTGTACGACCACTAACTCTGCGCACGCCTCTGCAACCAACATCTCTGCAACTTGTCTCTACATCAAGACAAGAATAACAGTAATATTATTGCAGACGTTGTTCCGCTTCAAATGGAATGGATTTGAAATTAGTTCTTCATAGGACAATTATCAAATCAGGCAAAGGATCAATGGTGAAGAATCAAAGCTTCAAGCAAGACAAGTTGATGTAACGGCTAATTCTCAACGTCTCTCAAATCCTCTATATATAGGGATAAAGACTTGGAGAACAAACACACATATATAGAACACAACAAGCAAAAGGCCAATACTCTCTGTGCAAAACGTCGTAATCACATCAACAACTTAGAGAATTCTTACAATAGTTCATATCTTAGAATTCTCAAGTGTCTAGAAAAAACAGAGTCTGTTCTGTTCGTATTATTTTGTGAATACCTCTAATTGTATATCAAGTATTCAAAACCTTATTCAATTCTTTGTAATTGTTAAGAGAAGTCTCTTTCAGTTGTGATTGAGCAAAGGAAGTCTCTTGGAGTTGTCCTTGAGCATAGAAGTCTCTTTTTTGTGTGATTGAGCAAAGGAAGTCTCTTGGAGTTGTCCTTGAGCATAGAAGTCTCTTTCAGTTGTGATTGAGCAAAGGAAGTCTCTTGGAGTTTTCCTTGAGCATTGAGAAGTCTCTTTCTTGTGTGATTGAGAAACTTGTAATCCGATATTACATTTTAGTGGAACTCTCCTTGGAAGTGCAAGGGGGACGGGACTACTTCCGGTTTGTGGAAGGAACCTGTATAATTGCTTGTGTTCTTTCTTTCTCTGTTCTCTTACATTTATCCTCTGCACTAAGACTC
>Ga0315913_1008644_pt1 | contig 12040 bp, 4 predicted proteins | sample MpolsnodulesMG_FD_207736 | JGI IMG/M metagenome (GOLD analysis project Ga0315913, IMG submission 207736) | Medicago polymorpha root nodule microbial communities from Los Angeles, California, United States - small nodules | ecosystem: Host-associated > Plants > Roots > Nodule | place: USA... | reverse complement strand
TATATATATATATATATATATATATATATATATGTGGGAATTGATTGTGCTTTTTTTCCTTCTTCTTTTCAGTCTGAAACTGATCAAATCAGCAGATATTTGAATGATAACAATATCAAGGCAAAGGTTAGCTCCATATTTCTCATTTTGACATTGCATGACATTGTGTGTAACCCTTGACACTGAATGTTAAATCTTACAATTGACGTGATCATCATTTAGAGTTATCATAGTGGTATTTCTGCAAAGGAACGTGGCTACGTACAGGAGTTGTTTGGTTCAAACAAGATCAGAGTGGTGAGATAATCACTCAATTTATGAATTTTATGATGCAGTACTTCTAATACAACATTGCTAGGCTTATAAAAAGAAAAATACAGCATGTCTAGTCCAACTGATACCTTGCAATTTTTTTATGAAGGTTGTTGCAACTGTGGCATTTGGCATGGGACTAGATAAAAGAGACGTTGGAGCAGTAAGGCTTATACTATGTTTTATTTTCTGCATTATTTTGCATGAACTGGTTTCTGATAAATGAAGTTCTCTATGGTCTCAAAAGTGATTCACCGATTCTAATTGGGCTCTAGTTGCATGGTTATCCACTTTTCCTTGTGCCTTATGTTTAAGACCTTTGAGCACTAGCTGATTCAGAAATAATTGATTTTTTTCTCAAAAGATTTTACTTATGGTTACAAATTTTAAATTGCAAAATGGGGGTAAGTGGTATAGGAGAATTGAGCTCTTTACTTGGTCTCTGTCATGCATAATGTTCTGATAGTTACTTTTATCTTGTTATTCACACTACTTATTTGCTTTGGAATATAAATGATCTTGTATGTTACAGTAATTCATTTTGGAACTCCATTGTCATAACTGTGTCTAGGTAATTCATTACAGTTTACCTGGAAGTCTGGAAGAGTATGTACAGGTATTTGATTTCTTCTAAATTCTAATAGTAGCACTGCAAGATGTTCTTTCAATTGTTTTTCTTATTAAATAGAATGGGCATTTTAGGAGATAGGACGTGCTGGAAGGGATGGGAGGTTGTCCTATTGTCACCTATTTTATGATGATGAGATGTATTTCAAACTTCGTAGTCTAATGTACAGGTAACATAACACTCTAACACAATTCTTTTTCTTTTATCTTTCAAACTTTCAAACTGTTCTTCATTATATGCAATTTTCTTTCCGCAGTGAAGGAATAGATGAATATGCAGTGAATAAATTTCTGTCTGAAGTGTTTCCTGCTGACAAAAGCTCCTGTGGGAAAATATGTTCGTTAATCAAAGAATCTGCTTCACGCAGGTTTGATATGAAAGAAGAGGTCCTCTACTCAATTCTAATCTACACTATACATTTATTTATATCGACTTCGATAAACCAGATGAGTGGTTTTCAGTTACAAATTAGACTTTCATAACATCCTGTTCGGAGTTGGCCATGGTGATACATTGATGGTGAAGGGGGAAAAGTGCAACTTTATGATAACCATCTCAGGAGCTTTAAAGATTTTGCATATGGTTCAATGAATAGAAAATCATTAGCTTAGTTATCTGTGGAGTGTGAGCATGCATACTTTGACTAAAAGCCATTTTTAGGGATTTGTAAACGATCCTTGTTTTTGTACAAAAAAGTGGTTTTTGGCTAATCTCTCCTTGTTTAGTGCTTAAAACCCATGTCCAGATTAACTTGAAACCATATAAAGCTAAGGTGCAGTTTCTGGGAAGTGATCAGAGTTTTATTTTTTATGGAAAACCATCTACTTATAGGCACTAGTCATTTATCCATTTACGAAATAGATATGCACATGCTAGTAGCAAAACTTTCTCTTGTAAGGAAACTCTAGATAATCATGTGTTACCTTTTCCAGACTAGGTCTACAGATTAAAACTTTTCTCCAATATTTCCTTTACTAGGTGATTCTCACAGTTTTGACACGCTTGGAGCTGGGTGACGTGCAGTACTTACATTTACTTCCACAGACAAATGCAACGTGTGTTCTGAATTTTCATATGGTGCGTGCAAACAGACCTTCAATTGCATGTAAAATATGTCATATTGTACTAGATAAATTCAGTAACCTACTTATCTAAACTGTATATTTAAACTATAGTATAATTTACGGATTGAAGAGATTCAGATACGACAAGCCCATCTTGTGTTTGTTAATTTTTAGCCGAAAGTTAAAAAGATAAATGTTGTTTGAGCAATTATTCAGTGGCTTATATTTTTAATTTTTGGCACTATTGCAGACTCCGGCTGTGTCCCTTGCCCAAAAGGTTTCTGCTATTGCTGTAATTCTGAAAAGGTAATAATAAACATATATTAAATTTCTTGGCTTTTCGTTCAAACCTTTTTCCCTGAAATGGATGGTTATTGTGTTATTAGTTATTTTAATGTTGTCAACCTCAAGATGGAATCTGATCCAAATTTTGTGTCTACAAAGGGAAGGCATACCAGCTGATGGCACTTTTTCTTCTTTTCTTTTTTCATGACTTCCTTATTATGATCACACTAGAATAGCAGTTCAATTTTACTTATGCTCATGCATCTCTTGTTTAACTGAACCATCGTTACGTGTTTTCAGATCTGAAAATAAGCACGGACAATATACTTTTGATATTCCAACTGTGGCAAATGACATGGGGGTCACACCAGTTGAATTAACAAATCAGTTGTATGACCTAAAGGTTTGGATTAGTGGATAACTGAATTTTTTTTCTTAAGCTTGTATGTGGACAAAACAAAATATGCTCAGAAAGCACATGAGATGTCTTTTTTCTTCTGAGTAACTTAATTTTTAACTAATTTAAGTTCACTACTTCACAATAATGAAGTGTTAGAGAAATCCTATCCAGCTTGTTTAAGCGCATGGCTTACATAATACATGCCTGAAGATAGTTTAGCAGATTTATTCAAAATTTTAGACTTAACGCAATTAATATCACTTTGTCACCTTTTCAAATTAAACTAAGAATGGATAAAGCTATTGATTCATGGTTGTTACCTAATTTAGATTGTTGATAGTAATTCAAAAGACAGGGGCTTCCCTTTGTTACCCTGCTTCGAATCTCTGTTTAGCCTTCACTACTACTGTTAAAAATACTGATTGTGTCTGAAAAGAAAATGAATTGATAACGTTGTAGATTTACCTTATAACTTTAGCCATAAATACTTGCAGCATGGTTTATCTCTTTATTGTTGTAGTTATCTTATAAAACTTTTCTGCATTTCCTTGTCTTAAAAATCTTTGGCATCATAAGTAATAGTTTCATATAATCAATACACTGAAGATGTATATTTTTTTCTTAACCGGGCGTATAATTGTGTTCTGGACTAAGCAATCTAACCTAGTTATTTGTGAAAAATTCTCAGTTGAAGGGAGAAATTACTTATGAAATGAAGGACATGGCCTACTGTTATAGGATTCTTGAAGTCCCAACAGACTTTTTTTCTCTATCAGCAGATATTACACGATGGTTATCGGAAGTTGAAAGTTGTAAGGTATATTTGTTCATTGTAGTATTTATATTTAGAGGAGTGCTATGGATACTCTATAATGCTTTCTCTAACATAGTAACACTCACTCTCTTATTGGCAAACCTATGTGAGTCCCACACCTTGGAAATGGATCCCATATAAAGTGGTGAGATCCACATGAGTTTCGCTCAATAAAAGAGTGGGTGTCAGAGAGAGTGTTAGAAAGTCAGTGTTCTTAGCATTTCTCTTATATTTACTCAGGACGTTGTATCCTATGCACAGTTTTCCTTTTACGGAATTCAATGATTGAAAAGTAATTATTATGATATTGTCTCATATTTCTCTCAATCATCACAACTCATAAATCCTGAATCTGTATCAGGAACTATAACCCGGTGGATAATTCATTGCATTTTTGTGTGTTATTTTCTCATGGTTCCGCTTCTTGTGTAGGTACGAAAAATGGATGCAATGTTTAATGCTGCATATTTTGCAGTAAATCTATGTGATAAGATGAACGGTTGCAGTAGTTCTAATCACACTTCATGCTTGCAAAGGATAATATTGGATTACTTTGCTGGAGTTGATAATGCTGATTTCTGCAAGAAAATCGATCAAAGCAGGTCCTTACTAATTTCTGTGACCTAAGTTTTGTACTAAAGAACGCATTTAATCAATGACTTCTTAAATGACTTCAAACTATATGATCTTAAATTTTTTTGGGTATTGAAAATTGGAAAATATATTTGTCCTAGTTTATGCCCCAAAACTATTATTTTAGTGCAACCTACTTATATGATGATAAGGATATATTTATGTTATATGCTGCCATGATCTTGTACTAAAATAGCTGTTATTTACATATGCAGTCGTTTCCTGCGGGCAGATATAAAGGTGAGTCGTTACACAGGCATTCTGAGAATCTAACATTAACTTGATGCATATCATGTCTGGAAGAGGAAATTCTGAAAATTACCTGTTTCTCTGGGGATTACCAGGTTTTTCTACAGAGCAATTCACATGCTCGCTTTACACCAAGAGCTGTTGCGAGGGTAATGCATGGAATTGCAAGCCCAGCCTACCCTTATGCAATATGGGGTAAAACCCATTTCTGGTACGTTAAAAAACTTTTGATTGCATGTCCTTAAATACTTGTTGGTATGAAATAAATTGGGTGACTTTTAGGTAATATCAATAAGTAAACCTTGCATCAATAATATCAATAAGTAAACCTTGCATCAATAATATCAATAAGTAAACTTATTCCAGATTTTCTATTTCATAAGTTTTAGCTTTGATTTGTGAAACAAAAGGAAGAAACTCTAGTATTTCCATTCATTTCATTTTTTCACTCCTACTTTTGTGTAACATTGAACGTGTATTATTGGATGTTGTTTGTCTACAAATTTTATATCATTCATCTAGGCAAGTTGCTAAAACTAAGATTTAAATTGTGGATTGTAGGGGAAGGTATATTTCATTTTTTCACTCCTACTTTTGTTTAACATTGAACGTGTATTATTGGATGTTGTTTGTCTACATATTTTATATCATTCATCTAGGCAAGTTGCTAAAACTGAGATTTAAATTGTGGATTGTAGGGGAAGGTATACCAAGATAGACTTTAATGTGGTGATGGAAGCAGCAAAGGAAGAACTTAAAAAATTCATCGGAAAAGATCTACTCTAGAGATTTATGATTGATTTTACCATCTACCAAATTTGCACCAAGTCCCTTACCTGTAAAGACATCTGTGCATTGATTGAAGGCGGGGTGTGGATTGCTCAATTTTTGTGACCTGCAGTTGTTTTGCGCCATGTTATTCACTGTCGAAATTGTGCCGCCGGTACCTGTCTGTTACTCCAGGTCGAGACAAGCAAAAGTAAAATTCAATGCTCTCCCTCATTATATGTGTGATCTAGATGGAAGGAATCAAGGATTTACAATCTTTATGTCTTATATTTTTGTTGTTATCTCCTTGTTGTAGAAAGTAATCCCTCAGGTCAGAAGGAAAAGGTTGATGAACTCAACTTTATGTTTTTCCTCTTTTATTTTTCCCCATATACAATAATGAATGATTCTACTTATTAACAAGCTCAAATGTATAGTGTATGAAGATTTTTTTTCCATGTGCAAAACAGTTAGTATAAGGTGCATGATTAAAGTATAAATTTTAGTTGTGTTGCAAAGTTGAAATCATTTGTACTTATTAGTTAGAGAAATGATTTTTGAACATCAAAATACTGTATTCTTTTGTCTGTGTGTTTTCAAAATGTAAGTTGTAGATGATAAAACGTAAGACAAATACGTAGATAAACGCATACGATGTTGCATATGATGTCTATACTTTGATGTTCAAATTACAGTTGTACTAATTATTATCCTATCCTATCATCAAGTCTTTTTCTCACTACTTACTTCAGACAAGAACTAGCAGCAACTTATTCAGTTTCAAATGTAGAAAGTAGCAATGGGTAGCATATTTGAACTCCAAGTAAAATCAAAGTCACCAATAAAAAAAACAATTACTCTTAAAGTTCTATCAATAATCTTACCTCCCCAAACATTATCACCACGTTCGACATGCTTGAAATTGAAGGCAGATAATAATGCAAGCGTCATCAATTAGTCTCTCTATTCTCAAATATATCATTTCAGTCATCGTCATGTAAGCATGAACAGATCAATGTACAAAGGTATGTAGGCATCTGCCCCAACTTAGTTTTAGTATTACAAATATGTATGGTGTCTAGCAGCATCTATAATTCAGAGTAATACGATTAGAATAATATGATGAGTATTTCTTGCTGATTTTTCATAGGTTCCTTCCACGGGAGATGATTCTATTCAAGACACTTTCGGATACTAAACGTGAGTGTTCCATAAACAGTGGGAGTATAACCACTCGTTAAACTCAACCCTAATTAATTAATATAATGATAAATATATATGGCTACAAGTTTATATATGTGTTCCAAGTGTTGGTCCAAGATTACATGAAACGATAACTAATTTAACAATGAAAATTACTACGGTTAAACCAAATAGAAAATAGTAAAGATGAGGATTTCAGAAGTCATTTACCTAATTTTATCTAGTGAGTGAGTGTTCTTTTTTGGTGGGGATGGTGGTTGGGAGATAAATCAAGCAAAGATAAACAACAAACCAATGCCAACTTGTTTTTTTCCCTTCTGGCTTAAAACAATTATTTGTCTGTATGCCAATTTGTGTCAGTTGGCATTTGGCACAGTATGGCAAATGTCTTTCAGATTGATGGCCCCATGCATTTTTATGTCTTAAGTAGTAACACTGTACGATGTCATTTAATACTTATCACTCTCACATGTTATTATGTAGCCGCGCCTTTCTCTGTCATTATTACTATATTTGTCCCTAAACATAAATATAAACAGTCATTTGATGAAAAAGGTGTTCCCAAATATAAGTCATTTTTCAAATTACAACATGCTTAATAGTACTTCTATTTCACCAAGTGTTTTGGAATATAAAAAGTCAAAATTAATTATGGAGTACTACATACTCAAGGGGGTATTTTATGTATTCTTATTAGTAAAATAGATACATCAACTACACTATCTATTTTTCTTAATAATAGTGAAAATTGTTATTGGTGATTATACCTAAGGATCGAGGGAGTATTAAAAATATCTATTTATATTGTTAATGCGGATATTGGATCTATCTGAAATGGTTAGTCTCTTGCAATTGAACAAATTAATTATTTAAGGGACGACCATGTCTCGAATAAGATTACTTCTTGTGGAAGAAACTTATAAAAAACAAAATTATATCTTAATAGTGTTTGAATCATACAGATTATTTAAAAGGTGCAACTAATTATGGAGTACTTTAGAACTGATATCTTACAGTTTTTTTTTTAAGTTGAGAAAATAGTCTCTTTATTCTGTACCTAAGTTCATCAATGCCCAATTGTATAAGTTTTGGTCAATTTGGGTCCCAAACAAAACAATCAAATTTATGAAACTGTCTGTATCAGTATCATCACAAACTTGGATTGGAGCATCTTATGGCCACGTGAAAAAGTCAGAAGAAACCTCCATTATCATACCCCTCAGCTCAGGAGTATCACAGATCCTCTATGCTCTTCTTAATCTTACACCGTCCACGTGTCCATCCATCACACCTCATGTTATACTATTTTATCTACACTAGATCTAGTATAACCGTTACAAGTACAACCATAGTTTTTAACTCGTTTTTTTCTCTTTGGAGACAGTAGAAATATAACAGTAGTACTATGGTTACTATTAACTAGTATTTTCCTACCTAGTGGACTTGTCTCTGACACATATATCAATAAACCAATTCAATTCCACCATTGATTCCTTTGTTTGCTAACTATATAGAGTGAAGATATGAAATGTGGATTCCAATTCCAACCCACATGGCACCTGCATTACTTGCTTAGTAATAATAATATTAATAATAAAAAAGCTCATCAATTTCCAAGGTAAATTGTTATTCTATGTTTCTTCTTTTTTATCTATCTATTCTTGTCCTAAATGGCCCCCCTCCCTTTTTGTGAACTCATGCATAGTATATTTTCTTAATTATTAGTAGTATATTTTAATATTGAATGGATCTCAAATTCACTCATTTCTCTGCAACTCTCAGAATTTCATGGTTTTCAAGTATTAATAAGAAGGTACATCTTATCATTCATTCTCTTAAATAGTAAGCATTATTAAGCAATATATACTCTGAACTTAGTGTTTAATTCTGTGTTCCTTCCTCTAATATATGTCTTCCTTCCTCCTTTGATATATACATCTGTTTTGTTTCTCATATATGTAAAGAAAAACAAGTTCGATTTACATTACATGCAATTAAGGATCTCAAGTTGAACAATACTACTACTACTACTACTTCAAAATTACTTCAATCTAGATAAGGCTTTTTTCCAAACAAACAAAAAAATTGTAGAAAAGTTAACAAAGTACAAAATAGAGCATAGTGACTTTGAATAGATAGGATCTGGAGCAAAAATTTATAGACCCTGAAATTTTCATTGTTGTTTCTCTCTCCTTTCCTTAGTTATAAGCAAAACTTTGAGAATGAAATTTGTGGAAGACAAGGGATGCTATAGTAACAATGGATCAGCAGCACAAGATACTCCAAATAGCAGTGCCATAATGTATTCAGAGTTTCACAAAGGAAAAGATACTACTACTAGTACTACTGCTACTACTCGTGTTTCAAATCATCATCGAATAAATATGGGAAAACCAACACCGTCTAAGTGGGACGACGCGCAAAAATGGCTTGTTGGTTTATCAAAAGGTGGAGAGAAAAGCCAATCAAAAAGTAAACCAAGAAACTCAAATGCAGATGATTTGAGATTGATAGCTCCTGTGCCACAAAAAGAGGAAGAACACGACGATGATGGATGCCGCGACTTCATGACAACAACTAGTAGTGAATATGAAGCAGAAGACTCTAAGAAGGTAGAATGTGATGATGAATCAATTTGGAGAATGAATAATAATAGTAAGGTTTTAGCAGAAAACAAAAACACAATCCATGTTCAATCAATATGTTTTAGAGACATGGGAACTGAGATGACACCTATTGCAAGTCAAGAACCTTCAAGAACTGCTACACCTATTAGAGCTACAACTCCTACTACTAGAAGTCCAATTCATTCAGGAACTTCAACTCCAATGAGGAATCAAAATGGTTTGTTGCAAATGGAAGCTGCGTCGGGTAATAATGGCAGCACAACTAGACAATGTGGAGAAGAATCAAGCCCTTGTAAGATGGTTGAGAAGAACAAGATTGAAGATCAAGCTAGAAAGTTGAGTCCTCTAGAATCTAGAGCAATGGCTTGGGATGAAGCAGAACGTGCCAAATATATGGCCAGGTAATCAACTTGATACTTAGTGTGTGTTTGGATTGGCTTATTTGAACTTACTTGCCGATGTAAACACTTGTGATACTCTTTGGAAGAGCTTATGAAAACAGCTTCTTTATGACATGTCTATTAGCTGTTTTCGGCTTATTTCTGTAAGCTCTCCATAATACATTGTAAAAACAACTTATAGCTTATTTGAAAACATTTTGACTTTGTTATAACTTTTGTTATGTAAATATATAGTTTATACATAGACACTTAGGTAATAAACGCTTAATTAAGTTGTTTATCCAAACATGCCCTTAATTAAAGATTTTGTTACTTGTTAGTTAATTTCATGTTTAACCACTTAGGTAAGATGTAGTCATATGTTTAGAAGTCATTGAATAAATGTAAATTGTTGATTAAATTTGTTTGTTTGTTAAAACTTTATTTTATAGGTTTAAGCGTGAAGAGATGAAGATTCAAGCATGGGAAAATCATCAGATAAGAAAAGCTGAAATGGAAATGAAGAAAATGGAGGTACTATTGTGATTCTTTTAGCCTCATATATTGTTAACAAATTCACATCCTCCACAGTTTGGATTCACAATTAATTTAGCCTAATCATGGTGTGTCACTCTAATTTTGAAAAAGACTACACATTAAAGCTTCAACAAAATTATGGTGTGACCATTATTTCTTCCAAACATCCATGTGGTGGCTTTTGTGTTGGCATTGTGGTGCAATTGTTTCCCTTCAATTATTGCTGATGATACCAACCTTTTCTAAGGCATTTGATGATGGCTCATCTTTTCATGTTCTGCTTTCAATGTTTATTAAACTATGATGACATAGTTCATAAGTATAGAGTTGAAAGTTCTGTGAAAGTACACTGACAAAGAGAATTATTCCTGAAAAGTATCAAGACATGGCAGGCACCTTTCCCAACGTACTGCATACAAAACAGTACTATTCATATTTGGAAAGCACTTTAGATAGATACCATGAATCCAATGAAATATTCAGTCACAACAACTAACAAGAGAACCTATTTGATAGCTCCATAACAGTACATTATTGATTCATATTTCACAGTGATACTCTATCCTATGTGAAGAATCTAGCTTGAGCAACAGACATGCGTTGCTTTCATAAGTTGGCACCAGGTGCTCAATTTAATGAGTAGTTTCTTTACATTACCTACAATCGTACTAGCATGGATGAAGCACCGACACGAAAACCCGGCACGCTAACATCGATAATAATTTTAAAAAATAACATAATTTAGTGTAATTATATGTGTTAGTGTCAGACACCGACGTGTGTTCGTCACTGAAACACGCCTAATCTGATGAGTGTTCGTGCTTATCATATAGTTTTCAGCAGCAGAGCTTTTGTGTAAGTAGAAATGAAGGATTATGCAACATAGATATATTTTTTTTAAATGGCAGATTATACAACATAGTATGACATAATAATTGATAGATACTCCTAATAAAGTTATTTAAGTATGTTGTTAGAGTTTTATTTAAGTATGTTTGTTTATCTAAGGCTTAAAAAATTACAAAACAAAATCAATATATTTTTCTATCAAATAAATGGATTTGGTTGAATTGTTACTAGGTGAAAGCTGAAAGAATGAAAGCTATGGCACAAGAAAAGTTAACAAATAAACTGGCTACAACAAGAAGAATAGCTGAAGAGAAGAGAGCTAATGCACAAGTGAAGCTGAATGACAATGCTTTGAGGACTACTGAAAAGGTAGACTATATAAGAAGGACAGGGCATGTACCTTCTTCATTCTCTTTCACTTTTAAGTTGCCTTCCATTTGCTGGTAGAAAGTACCAATCCATATGTATAATTTATATGCTGTATGAAATATAAAACCTTTTGAATCTAGTCCATTATATTTATGCTACTTCTAAATGGTTTTGCAAATTATACGATGCTTATATTTGGTCTCTTGGTATGTGTCTTAATAAAATTCTTAATCATTTTCATTAGTAGTTTTAACTTTCAACATGTAATAGCCATTCTTAGCATTTGTAGTTAGTGAAAATTGGTCACTTTTGGCGTGCGGTGGTGGTCTTGAGCAAGAAAACCGTCGTCAACTTCCGGCAGCTACATAAGAAAGAAAATAAAGTTTAATCAATTTAGTCATCAAATGTTTTTTTTTTGTTTGATTTAGTCTACTAAATTACTAACAAAAGAGTCATTAAAGATGTTTTTGCAAGTTTAAAACATTTAGAAACTTTAGTGATGTTGTTTCATACATTCAAGAACCAAAATACTACAACTTTTATTAAATATAAATAATACATATCTCCATTCCAGCTCTTCATGAAACAATATTATAGCATTAAAATATTGTCAAAGTTATTCCTTTAAACCATAGCCTTTGTTGTGAAATCAACCTTAATCGAATCACACCAATGAAATAAACAAAGATGTGTGGAGCAAAAGATAGTGGTAATCTTAGATCTAAGTGTCTTCAAGCAATGACACACACAAAGAGCTAATACAAAGACAAAACACAAACTAAGCACAAAGATAAGGAAGCTTAAAGGAAGTAAACAAACACACACAAGAAATGGTAACCCAGTTCGGTCCAATATGACCTACTCTGGGGGAGAGAGCAGCTCTCCAATCCACTATGAGAAGATGTTACAAGAGGTTACAAGA
>Ga0315913_1008643_pt1 | contig 12043 bp, 7 predicted proteins | sample MpolsnodulesMG_FD_207736 | JGI IMG/M metagenome (GOLD analysis project Ga0315913, IMG submission 207736) | Medicago polymorpha root nodule microbial communities from Los Angeles, California, United States - small nodules | ecosystem: Host-associated > Plants > Roots > Nodule | place: USA... | reverse complement strand
CCCTCCCCTCCCCGCCTCTCCCCTCCAAAACTCTCGAACCAAACGGACCTAAGTGGTGGGCGGACTTTGAGAGGCATTAGAGATTTATATTAGTTTTCATAAGTATCTTTAATATTTGTTTAGTTACAATCGTATTTGGATAGTTGCTTAATAATTATTCTAGTTTAAATTATTTTGTTATGGATTTATCCAAGTTGTTAGGAGTCAGATGCTAGAAAATAGGTAACAGGAGTCAGGTAACAAACTCTGCTATATATGTAACAACTTGAAGAGAAAATAAAGATTGAATATTGAAATCCTAATTCTTGTCTGTGTATTCTTGGAGTCCATCAGTACTCGAAACTGATATATTTCCCCTTCCTTCCATTGATACGCATCACTATTACGGCTGGTTTGGTTGTGGGAATTACTGCCCTTACATCAATTATTGTCAGTTACAAATTATTTTCAGTCTTGCAATTATATTAAGCGGCGTTGGTTGATAGTCAATTAGGCAGAATGGAATGTGGCAGATCAATGCTCTATTCTTGCCATAGGAACTATACAGGTCCTCTTGCCAGTACAAATAGGAGAAAATGTCTAACAGAAAATATTCTTCTTGATTGTACAAATAGGAGAATGAAGGAATGAAGAGGGGAACACAATTTGATACAAGTCATTTTCTCTTTCTAGTGGCATTCCTTGTGAATGAATTTCTTTTCCTTAACAACAAAAATTATGAAATGTGAATGTATATGTCTTAATTTATACACAGGACAAAATATTATGTTGCGGAGTGAAGTCACGGCGTTGGTTGTATAACATTAGTAACGTAGTTGTAATTGGAATACTTCAATTTATGATAACAGTGTTAGAAAACAACATTATGAGGTCGCGGCATTGGTTTATTTATGATAACATTAGTAACGTCGCCGTAATTGGAATACTTCATGTGCATCGTACAGGATTCTGAAGTCGCGGCATTGGTTTTCTTGACAAAAGCAGCTAAACAGAAATAACATAACAGCAAAAAGCCACTACAAAATAGCTGACAGTGCCCAAAATCAAAAGAAAACACCATATTAGCAGTTATCCTAACTGTCAAAACAGCCAAAATTGAAAATAGCAGCAGCACATAATATCATAAGTAATAAAAACACCGCAATTTCTGATAACTGCATAGGACTTGAGTTTATAATATCATACTAAACAACATCTCTTTGTCTTAACAGCACATAATACTTGAATTAAGGTCTTGGCCGAAAACTATAAAAGTTGTTAGCAACATGTTGCAATGCCATGACTCTTAAAATCAGCACCTATAAACTTACAAAAACACCTATAAGTGTCCACAAAGGCACTGACATAGCAGAAGGAACAAAAACAGCCCAGCAAATAAAAACCAGGAACAAAAACAGTCCAACAGCCCATCGAATGTGAATGTATGTGTCAACTTGACTTCATTATGACTCTTGGATTGTAGCTTGATGTTCAGTTCCATTGCCAACTTGACTTGATTGTGTCGCTTGAACTGTAGTTTCTTGCTGCATAATGTAAGAAAAGATTAATATGGTTTCTTACCGGTAACGAATGTACTAAAATTTAATACATTGATAAAAACTACTTACCGGTAACGACTGTACTAAATTTTCACCAGATCTCTTTCTCTTTGAGCACATCTTTGTCTTTTACTGTTCCAAATCCAATTCTTTTACCGTACTCATTATAAAATTCATAAGCCACCGCCTCAGGATCAAACTTCATTTCCAAGTGAGGTACATTGTTGGCAATACTTCCTTGTCCGCGTTGCACATTCTGTTCATGAATGTTGTTCACCAATTTATCGACACAATCTGAAAAAACCAAAAGTTACAATTAAGGCAACCATAACAGTAAAGCTATATATACATATATCATGTAAAGAGATGGCAAATAATATATATCATGTAAGTTAACCACTTGAACCGACACAATCATGAGTGTTGTTCACCATAAAGCTATATATATATATATATCATGTAAGTTAATCACCACGTAAGTGAACCGGTAACCTAATTTATTATCAACACAGTAAAACAACATCACATAAAGAGATGGCAAATGATAAAATAGAGATGTCAAACTATATTACCTTGATCAAAAACAATGGCAGCGGCGCTGGGATGGTCGGAGACGGTGGCAGCGGGTTGGTTAGTGTTGGTAGCGGGATGGTGGGGTTCGCTCATGATGGTAGCGGGATGGAGAGGTGCAGCGGCGAGAGAGAGGGAGAGATTGCGACGGTGCCGGTGGGAAGGAGAGGTTGCTTCGATGATAATGGGGGAGGAAGGTGGAAAGCTATCTGAAAAAGGAAGAAGAAGAGTTTCAGAGTGGAGAGCGCGTATGATTTTTTCTCATTACAAAATTGATTTTTCCAAACCATTTAATCACAACCATTGATTTCATTTTTTTCACATGTCACACATCCATGTCTTGAAATGGGGTAAATTGAGCAATGATAAATGGAGAAAAGATGCACTCCACATCACTACTCTTCTACAAGGTCTCATACAAGAGAATAACATTTGATTTATACGAACAAATGAGGTATTTTAACTTTCAAACAGCACTCGAGCTATCAAGACTACGAAAGTTCTGGCTAGTAATACTCATTTTCTTTTGGCAGGTCTGATCATCATCAGATTCTGCCGTTACATCAACACTACAACATATTACTAAATCTAAATAGAAAATAAAATTTGACTTAGTAACATTTGAAAAAATGTTAGGTAAAACATATGTCACTAAATGGCTTTAGTAACATTCACTAAAAAATGTTACATAATTAGCAGGTAATTTTTAGTCGATATCTTCCTTTTAATCGCTCAAACATGAAGATATTGACCCCCTAAAAACATTTTTAGTGAAAAATTTTAGTCAATATCTTCTTGATTCACTAAAAACATATGTCACTTTTATTTTTGTTGAATGGACCTAATTAACTTCTTCTTTTTTTTTTGAGGGAGGACCTAATTAATGTCTCTTATGTTAGTTTAAAAAACACATCGTCAATCAAATGACGAGTGGAGAGTCACATCAGCCTTGTTGCAATTCAACAATGTCCCTAAATTGACTACGTAAAAATATTAAAATAAGGATTAATATGTTTCGGTTAATTTTTATAAGAGATTAAAATTGCCTTTTTTATTTTCTTCTCGAGGACTAATTTGGGTTATGTGTTTTGTGAAGGATTAAAACGAGACTTCACTTAAAAAAATCTCTTCGGTGGTTGTAAGTAAAAGGTTAAATTACTTCACAAGTTTTTTAAGTTATTTTATTTTAACAAGTTGATTTTTAAGTTTTTCCTTGTCATTTAGGTCCTTTAAGTTAATTACAAGTTGGTCATTTAAGTTTTTTCATACTAAGTAGGTCTTTTAAGTTTTTTTTGTTGATAGAGTCTTGTAAGTTATTTAACCATAACAATTTAAAAAACTACATATCTTAAAAATATAAGTTATTCAATGTTTAAAGGAGTACGAAAAATAGTAAAGACTAATTTATTACAATTAAATAATTTCAAAAACTGGTACGAAAAAATTTAAAAGATTAACTTGTAATAATTAAATAACTTACCGCTGAGTTTCGGTTCTCTTGTGGTAAACGGTGGAAGTCAATACAAATAGTATGGGGGACCTTATGTGAATGAGTCAAATCATGCCCTCTTAAAAGGAAAGATGAAGAATCTGATCAATTTATAGAAAAGGAGTTCATAATATTATATTTGTCACTTAAAATTTATAATTGTATATTTGATTTATTGAATTAAAATTCAAAAAGTTAAATAATATTAATTTTATATATTAACTGTTATATAATTTAATTAGAATTAGAATACAACACAAACCTATCTTCTTCCTCTTTTTTAAGAAGTCAAACTAGCTCATTGAAATTGACATCAAAAATAATCAAAAGTAGCACATTTCAAAGTCCCAAAATATATCTATCTATTATATTATAATATAGGCTTAATTGCACTTTCCCCCCTATCTTTTGCTAATTATGCGATTTTGCACCTCCAATTTTTTTGAGCGATTTTGCACCCCATCTTTTTTCCCCTTTCTGATTTTGCACCCCATCTTTGTGTTTAATTGTACTTTTCCCCCTATCTTTTTGTCAATTGTGCGATTTTGCACCCCTCTTCTTTTTTTGAGCGATTTTGCACCCCATCTTTTGTCCTCCTTTTCCCTCTTTTAATGATGATTTTGAACAAAATGCAATTGACAAAAGATGGGGTCAAAATCGCTCAAAAAAAAGTAGGGGGTGCAAAATCACATAATTAGCAAAAGATAGGGGAAAAAGTGCAATTAACCATAATATATTTTAAGGTATAGAAGAAAGCTAATTAAAGATTAGTAAAAAAATAGCTGATTAAAGAAGCATCCTCAAAGAATTTTATTAACATGGCAAAACTGGTCAGCCTCAAGATTCCTTTAAACAAAAATAATTAAATTTCGAATTTTGCAATAAAGTAAATCAAAACACTAATTTTTAAAAGTAAATCAAAAGACTTTTACTCAGAAAAAAATGACTACTTTAAAAATATCTAAATAAAAATTAATTAAAATTTTTAAAGGGAAACAAAATCTTAAACTTTCGAAATATAAAATACTTGGGATTGAAATATTGAATCGTCAGCAAGAAAATAAAATAAGATGAAGGCTCTCCTATCAATATGGTCTTCTATCTTTTTTACTGAAATAAAATAATAAACTTAAGTGGAGGATTTTATAAAGAAAGTTTAATTATCTTTCAAAAAAAAAGTTTAATTTGTAGAAAAAATCATCAAATATGCATGGATATTTATCTTAATTAATAAAATCTGATTTTCACACTGGTTAATGATAAATTCATAAATATATTCCATGAATTGTTTAATTTGTAGAAAAAATCATCAAATATGGATATTTATCTTAATTAGAAAAATCTGTTTTTCACTTTGATTAATGATAAATTCATAAATATTGAGTATCGTATTCCATGAATTGTTTAATTTGTAGAAAAATCATCAAATATGGATATTTATATTAATTAGAAAAATCTGATTTTCACACTGGATTAATGATAAATTCATAAATATTGAGTATCATATTCCATGAATTGTTTAATCCGTAGAGAAAAAAATATGGATATTTATCTTATTTAGAAAAATCTGATTTTCACACTGGATTAATGATAAATTCATAAATATATTCCATGAATTGTTTAATTTGTAGAAAAAATCATCAAATATGGATATTTATCTTAATTAGAAAAATCTGTTTTTCACTTGATTAATGATAAATTCATAAATATTGAGTATCATATTCCATGAATTGTTTAATTTGTAGAAAAATCGTCAAAGATGGATATTTATCTTAATTAGAAAAATCTAATTTTCACACTGGATTCATGATAAATTCATAAATATTGAGTATCATATTCCATGAATTGTTTAATTTGTAGAAGAAAAAAAACATCAAATATGGATATTTATCTTAATTAGAATATCTGATTTTCACTTGATTAATGATAAATTCATAAATATTGATTATCATATTCCATGAATTGAACAAAGTTTACTATACCCAAAAATAATAAGAGTTAAATACAGTTTTGGAATGTACCCAAAACAAAAAATACAGTTATGGACTTTTGTTCCCTTGTTTTACTAAATTCATAATTTTGGTCTTCTTATTTTTTTCTCATAATTTCGGTCCTCTCACTTTTAAAAACTTAGAAATTTAATTCACCTTCTAACGTTTAATTTAGATGAAATGACACTTTATTGACTCACTTTTTATCGTTCAATTTGGATGATATGACACTTCATCAAATGACGTGAATATTAGTACCGTCATGATTTAGCCTCAAAGCAAATTGATCTCCACCCTTATAAGAATGATGTTATTATATGTCATTTTAGTTATTTTCAATTATTAAAATAATAGGAAAAAAAATGGATACTGAGTTTAAAAAAAATAGAAAAAATATACATGAAGTAAACAATGATTTGAATGACTATATAAAGAAAAGTGGTGATTTTTTTTCATTTGTAAGAAATATTTTACATTATATAATATATCATAGATATGTAACATTACATACTCAGTTTTGTTTTCTTAGTTTTCTAACCCACTTTAACATTGGTTAGAAAAATCAGATATGAGTAATTTTGCAAAGACAAAGCCACATGCTGTGTTGATTCCATGTCCATCACAAGGCCATATCAATGCATTGTTGAAACTAGGAAAACTACTTCACCTTAGAGGCTTTCACATAACCTTTGTCAACACTGAATACAATCACAAATGCTTGCTCAATTCAAGAGGTACAAATTCTCTTGATGGTTTCACTGACTTTAACTTTGAGACCATTCCAAATGGTTTTACTACAATGGAAAGTGGTGATCTTTTTCAAGATGTACACTTATTTTTTCAATCAGTCATGACGAATTTCCTTCAACCCTTTGGTGAACTTCTTACAAGACTTGATGCCTCTGCCACTGCTGGTCTTATCCCTCCAGTTACTTGCATAGTTTCTGATTGTTACATGCCATTTACAGTGGATGCCGCTGAAGAACGTGCACTCCCAATCGTTCTCTTTTCCCCGGTCAGTGCATGTTGCTCACTCACTACTTCTCACATTCCTAAATTGTTTCAGAATGGTGTGCTACCACTCAAAGGTATAGCATCTTTGTTCCCTTTTTCTTCCTAATAGAGGTTTGTTGTGTGTGCGCGCACGTATGTGATAATGTCAAGGTTTTTAAAAAAATTCTAACAGATGGATACTTATACCTTGATTAACTACAATCATTATTGCAAATGTGATTTTATCTAACAGATGGATATTGACTTTTAGACACTGAAGATATTGACTTTTTCAATTATGATATGCAGATGAGATTTATCTAACAGATGGATATTTGGACACTGAAGTTGACTGGATTCCAGGCTTGAAAAACTTCAGATTGAAGGATTTTCCTGAAACAATAAAGATAAAAGATCCTAATGACTTGCTGATAAAATTTGTCAGTGAAGTGACAGATAAATGTCAAAGAGCTTCTGCTATTGTTTTGAATACTTCTAATGAACTTGAAAGTGATGTTATGAATGAACTCTATTCTATATTCCCTTCTCTATACACCATTGGTCCATTGGCTTCTTTTTTAAATCAAAGTCCACAAAATCACTTGGCATCTTTAAATTCCAATCTTTGGAAAGAAGATACTAAATGTCTTGAGTGGCTTGAATCAAAAGAACCAGGATCTGTTGTCTATGTAAATTTTGGCAGCGTCACAGTTATGACTCCTGATCAACTGTTAGAGTTTGCTTGGGGTTTGGCAAATAGCAAGCAACCCTTTTTGTGGATCATTAGGCCTGATCTTGTCATTGGCGGCTCAGTTGTTTTCTCATCAGAGTTTGTGAATGAAATTTCAGACAGAGGCCTAATCACGAGCTGGTGTCCGCAAGAGCAAGTACTGAACCACCCTTCAATTGGTGGATTCTTGACTCATTGCGGATGGAATTCAACCACTGAAAGCATATGTGCTGGAGTGCCAATGTTGTGTTGGCCATTCTTTGGTGATCAGCCAGCAAACTGTAGATTTATTTGCAACGAATGGGAGATTGGACTTGAAATCGATAAAGATGTGAAAAGAGATGAGGTGGAGAAGTTAGTCAATGAATTGATGGTTGGAGAGAAAGGAAAGAAGATGAAGCAAAAGATCATGGAATTGAAGAAGAAGGTGGAGGAGGATACCAGACCTGGAGGTGTTTCATACAAGAACTTGGACAAAGTGATTAAGGATGTCTTGCTTAAAAAAATATGAAAGTGATCTTTTTTGTTAGAAATCATTTCTTTGATAAGAAAAAATAATGCATAGTTTAAAAGTTCTAGTTTTATGCAATCACAAACCTTGTATTTTTTCTATGCACTCTGTCAATCAATATTCAATAAGGGTTTCAAACAGCACTTTTAATTTATTTATAACATATTCAACGCAGTTTAAATATGTGGTTAATTCAATTCATTTTGTAGTTTGATGATTTTTTGTTTACAAGGTTGGTTTCATTTTTCATAATCGATGAAAAAAGTACATGATTGATAACTTGTATATACAATCTTTGGTTAATTCATTTCATTAAATAGTTAACGAATTACAACGTCTTATGTATTAACTATCAATAGAACAGCGTAATATTTGAAATGTGTTAATTAAGAAATGAAAAAATAAAGAATATTGTGTGTCAAAAAATCAATGTTAAAATTTACACGATATTTTTTAACTATTTACTTTTTTTTTGGTGGCCGGGGTTTGAACTCCGAACCTTGTATATATTATGCATTGTCTATATCAACTGAGTTAAGCTCACGAGAACATCTTTAACTATTTACTAAACGTAATTAATCAAATATATGAACTGTGTTAACAATGTAATAAAGAAATGAACAGTGTTAGGTGTCAAAAAAACAATGTTAATTAACGGTTTAAGGCCACATTTATATCTTTTGGCCACAATTAAAATGCGTGGCAATTAAAACTGGATAGAGAGTGGTTTTTCCCGTGGATAGAAACATCCATATTTTTTATTCGTGGCTAAAGCGTTGCCTGAAATGTCAAAAAACAATTGTTTGTGTGGCTAGAAATATTCCTAATTTTTAACCATGTCTTAAGTGTTGCCTACCTACAATGTAATGAGTAATGTTAACAACACTCTCTCTAATACTCACATTCTTATCGGTTTAAATTATTATGGGTCTACAGTTTGAAAAATGAACCACACAAAATGGTGGCACATAAATTGATTTCATCCATAAAGTGTATTATATATCGTGGTGTACAATACAAGGCCCGGTCTTGAAACTCGGCTTGGCCCGAATGCAACGAATCGGGTTTGACCCGATCAAAAACATAAACCGAAAAAAAAAGGGAAATGACTAGGATACAACTTAAAAAGAGATCGGGCTCGAGTTACCCCTCTAGTTAAGAATTACAATTACCGACGAGTATCTTGCTAATTAATTTATTGATTGAAATACAAAAAGTTAAATAATACTCCTTCTGTTCCTTTTTAAGTGTCGTTTTAGAATTTTAACACAAAAATAACGAAGTGTATTTTTGCACACATTTTTCCTATTATACCCTCATTTTAACCCGCTAATAATTTCCTATTTTTTGCACACACTTTATCTTTCCAATAAATTTAATATGTAACAAACAATTGATAGTTACTACTCTTTTTCTCCAACAAATTCCTATTTTTAACAAGTACTACTCATGTTATTTATAGAATTTTAACACTTCATGGAATTATTATCATAGGTAACAAAATTTTGTTTAAATTTGAAGATAACAAGAAACAAATTTTGTTTTAAAACAATAAACAAACTTTGTTAAAAAAAACAAACTTTAGTTTTTCAAATATATAGCATTAATTAGTTTTATTGAAAAATATAAGAATAATTGGCAAAGGGTATAATTGACAAAACATACCCTTAAAATACCAAAACGACAGTTAAATAGGAACGAAAAATTCACCCTAAAAAGACACTTAAAAAGGAACGGAGGGAGTATTTTATAATTAGAATCCAATGCACATCTATCTATCTATCTATTCTATTCTATTAATAATATATTTGAAGGTATAGAAAAGAACTAGTTAAAGAAGCATCCTCTTCTGAACCCAAAAAAAAAAAAGAGAGAGAAGCATCCTCAGTGAAATTTACTGACTTGGAAACATTATAATCTGGCCTCAAGATTCATGTATCCTTTGAACAATTTTTTAACAAAAAAATAAAAAATTAATCCTTTGAACAAAAATAATTAAATTTCTAAATTTCAAATTTTGCTGTAAAGTAAATAAATAGACTAATTTTTCTCAGAAAAAAGTATTACTTTTAAAATATCTAAATGAAAAGTAAACTAAATTTCATAAATAGGCTATATGAAATCCTTTTTCTTTTAAATGAATGTATTTCATTAAGATGAAGAAAGGATTGAATCGTCAGCTAATAAAGCAACAAGAAAATAAGACAATATGGTCTTCTCTCTTTTTTACCGGAATAATATAATAAACTTAAGTGGAAAATTTTATAAAGAAAGTCTAAATTATAGATAAAATCATATTTGGTCAAAAAAAATCATCAAATATGGTTTATATTAATTCAAAAATCTGATTTTCAATTGATTAATGATAATTTCATAAATATGAAGTATCAAATCAAATTCCATGAATTGAATAAGGTTTACTATATTAGAAATGCTATAATGATTAGAGCAATTTTTTAATAAAAACAAGAGTCAAATACAATTTTAGACTTCTAGTCTCCTTATTTATCAAATCGGCGATTTTGGTCTTTTTTTTTCCTCGCAATTTCGGTCTCCTCATTTTTATGAATTTTGACATTTTATTCACCTTGGAACATTCAATTTTGATCACATGACACTTCATTAAAATGACGTTAATCTGTGTATCATTATGATATGGCCCGATAGTAAATTGATTTCCATCCTTATAAGAATGATGTTATTATATGTCATTCGTCTGGTGGTATTAACTTGGAACCTGAGTGTGCTCCTTCACAAGGTTTCAAGTTCGATCCTTCCTCGGACTAATTAGTGTGTACTAATTTAGCTTCTTTAAAAAAAAAATTATGTGTCATTCTATTTTCAATTATTAAAATAAAAAGTAAATAAGTGTGAATTAGACAATGTTTAGTCAAAAAAAATATAATAATTAGACAATAATTTGAATGACTCAAAAGGGAAACGTGGTTTTTATTTCCATTTTTAAGAAATTTTTTACATTATATAATAGACAAGTAACATTGCTTATTCCATGTTATAGAAGCCTCATATACTTTTCTCTCTTTTAAAGCACAAACTTGTACACACTTTAGCATTGCATAAGCAAAATCAGATATGAGTAATTTTGCAAAGCCAAAGCCACATGCTGTGTTGATTCCAGCTCCATTTCAAGGTCATATCAATGCATTGTTCAAACTAGGAAAGCTTCTTCACCTTAGAGGCTTTCACGTAACCTTTGTCAACACTGAGTACAATCAGAAACGGTTGCTCAAATCAAGAGATCCTAATTCTCTTGATGGTTTCAATGACTTTAACTTTGAGACTATACCAGATGGTCTAACTCCAGTGGAAGGCAATGGTGATGTTACTCAAGACAAATACCCTCTTATTCGATCAATCATGACGAACTTCCTTCAACCCTTTGATGAACTTCTTACTAGACTTCATCAATCTGCCAATGATGGTCTTGTTCCACCAATTACTTGCTTAGTTTCTGATTGTTGCATGCCATTTACGGTAGATGTTGCTGAAGAACATGCACTCCCAATCCTTTTCTTTTCTCCATTCAATGCATCTACCTTCTTGTGTATTTTTCAATATCCTACTCTAATTCGGAAAGGTCTAGTACCACTCAAAGGTAACAATTATGATCGTTTTTTTCTTTTTAAGAGAAACAACGTGCATGAATCTATATATGTGATCCCGTTTAGGGCTGCATCAGTCGCATTGCGATTATGTGCATCATCAAAATGACAACACAACCAAAATTATTATTGCGAACATGATTTAAAATCTTAATGTGTGTGTTTGTGTGTGTGTGTAAAGTTTCAACTATTGACATACTTTTGCAATTACGATATGCAGATGAGAGTTATCTAACAAATGGATATTTGGAAAACAAAGTTGATGACTGGATTCCAGGTTTGCAAAACTTTAGGTTGAAGGACCTTCCTGATTTTATAAGGATTACTGATCCCAATAATTTGATGATAAAATTTATTGCTGAAGTGGCATATAGATGTCACAGAGTCTCTTCTATTGTGATCAATAATTCTTATGAACTTGAGAGCGATGTTATGAATACTCTCAACTCTATTTTCCCTTCTATATACACCATTGGCCCATTGGCTTCTTTTGTAAATCAAAGTCCACAAAATCACTTGGCATCTTTAAATTCCAATCTTTGGAAAGAAGATACTAAATGTCTTGAGTGGCTTGAATCAAAAGAACCAGGATCTGTTG
>Ga0315913_1008640_pt1 | contig 12044 bp, 6 predicted proteins | sample MpolsnodulesMG_FD_207736 | JGI IMG/M metagenome (GOLD analysis project Ga0315913, IMG submission 207736) | Medicago polymorpha root nodule microbial communities from Los Angeles, California, United States - small nodules | ecosystem: Host-associated > Plants > Roots > Nodule | place: USA... | reverse complement strand
AGCAATACATGGGTGCCTAATAAGCAATTTTCCTGATACTGAGGTAATCAAAAATATGATGGGCCTATTCCTTTAATTACTAGAAAATTGCTATATACACATTTGCTTGGGCTGAAAACACATGTAAATTACTCAAATGCCCCTCGGCAGTTAATTGCCGAATTATGAAATCGGTTGCAGTTAACTACCAAGGAAAACTTCGACAATAAACTACCGCGGAAAACTTCGGCAGTTAACTGCCGAGGAAACATCAAACCTGTTTTTTTTTTTTGACAAAAAACATAAATTGTCATTATTAATATTTATTGATTTTGAATGTTTCAATCATTATTTTGGTACGTTTCAAACAATTGCAGTATTATACTTATGCATATATATCTTAATATGAATATCATTTAAATTTTGACAAAAAAATAAAGAGCATTTAAGTCCTCAAAAAATATTTCAATGAGTGTAAAAATTAAGCATTTGAATATTGTTTTGCAAATTACTTAAATAATAAAAAATCGTTGTGCACAATTATTTTAATGGTGAAAATATAACAACATACTATACCTTAAAAAAAATCATTGTGCACAATTATTTTAACGATTTTTTTAAATTTTTATTTAAGTAATGTGCAAAACAATATTCACGAAGTTTTACTCAGTAGTTAACTGCAATCGGTTCCACAATTCGGCAGTTAACTGCCGAGGGGCATTTGAGTAATTTACATGCATTTTTCAGCCTAAGCGAATGTGTATGCATCAATTTTCTAATTACTCCCTCATCTCCATATATTAAAAAGAAAGTTTCTTATCACACCATACTAACTTCTCGTGCGCCCTACAACATTTTAGATTATATGATCCAAAAGGTGTAAAAATAAGTTAAAAACGCCCTCCAACACTCTAAATATTTTGAATTGTATATTTTGAAGCAGGTGTAAAGGTATGGAGGGTGAGAAAAGTAATTGTCTTTTAGAAATTCCAACAATATTCCTTTTCATTTTTTAATCTATTTGGATTGCTTTATTTTAACTTATCTAAAGACATAAATACTTATGTGACTCTTTTAAACAACTCAAAAAAATAGTTTATAAAATATTCATAAGTTATTTTTGTGAACTCTCTAAGGTTTCTTATGAAAACAATTTATAACTTATATAAAAACATTTTTATCTTATTTTATCTTTTGTTATAAAAATATGATTATACATTAGAACATAGAGGGAGGATATAAGTTAGTCACATTGGGGCCACATGCCCCCAATAAAAAAATTGTTAATAATTTTTTTCAACCAAAAATTGAAGTATTGATTCGACTAAAAAATATTGAATAATTTTATCCGTGAAGAACATGTTTGACCAATTTGTGAAAAATTAAAAATACAATCATGTGAGAAATAAATTACGAAATGTTAGTTTGGTCGCATATACAGAAAAATATATCACTTTTTTTAAGGAGAAAAATATATCACTTTAGTAGTTTGAAAATGAATAAAACACAAAAAAAATCTAAAATATGAAGATGTTGGATATTCGTATTGGCTGCATTATTGCTAAAATAAATATCCAACATTGTGATGTTGGATATGATGTTCCAACATCCTGGAACGGTTCAGTGTGCCCTGGTTGTATGCCTGTGATGTGCTGGATGATGACTCAACATGTCCTTTTTGCAGTTGTGCTACTTTTCTTCATGGTTGTGGATTGAAGAAATGTATGTGTGGTATCTCTTTACCTTATCTGTATGGCCTCAGTTTGATTTAGCCAAAAATAAATCCAAAGGGGGAGATTGTTGGGTATTTGAGTATTGGCTTCATTGTTGCTAAAACAAATACTCATGTATGATGTTGGATACGATGTTCCAACATCTTGGCATGGTTCAGTGTGCCCTGTTTGTGTGACTTGGTTTTCACGCGCTTTATCTTATTGAGGAAACCACGTCTTATTTTTTGTTCACCAAGTAACGTACTTTTGTGTAGAATCAGCTGGGTGCAGTGAAGCCCCCGATACTTTAAAATGGATGACGTATCGTATCCCATGCGTATACTGCACTGATACCTGTCTGATACTTCCCGATACGTATCAGGAGAGTATCCGAAGATTAAATTTTATTTTTTAAAAAAATAATTATCCAATACTTCCCAATACGTATCAGGAGAGTATCCGATAATTATCCTGCACTAATACCTGCCCTGATACTTCCCAAATAATGTTAACTAAAATAACTTAACTCTTGAGTATTGATGTGTTCTTTTTTGGATATAGTGCTTCTTTTTTGGATCGATATAGTATAGCACTAACAATGTTCCTTTTGGATATAGTATAGCACTGATGGTGCTCTTTTTGGGATATATTGTGTATGCTATTGACTAATCATCACTCTCTTAATCGTTATTTCAAAAAAAAAAAAAAATCATTATCTTAATCGTCAATATTATTGATATTTATGTTGATGTGCTACGAGCCTATGACTGGTTTCTTTTGTTTGTTAATAATTTGCATATTAAAAAACGGTTATAATTATATTGTATATTTAATTATATAATTTTTTATTAACGTATCCTAGCCGTATCGTATCTTAATTTTTGAAATTTTGTTGTATCAACGTATCGATGCAGTATCGTATCTGTATCGTATCTCGTATCTGAGCTTCACAGGCTGGGTGATTTGTTTCTAAAGTATAGACAATATTTTAGGATTCTTTGGTGGTGTGTTTGGCGGTTCCTAAAGATGTTCCTACTTTTTAGGAGTTGTTATATTTGTTTCTAATTTGTTACGTGAGATCACTAAAGATTCTATGAAGATTTTATTCATGTGACTTGTGGTCCAAGAGACTTGTGTTTCCAGAAGAAATATATTTTTTAGATGGATATTTTTATTTGTGAAATATATTTTCAAAAGAGATTTTGGAAGATATATTTCTGAAGAATATTTGTTTCAATATATTTCTGAAAAGAATATTTGATGCAAATATATGTTTAGCCTATGACGAAAAAGCTCATGTTGCTGAATGGCTATATAAGGAAGACTCATACCCTAGTTGTATTCACCAATTCAATAGTATTGAATTGAGTGTTTTAGAGTTTCGAATTGTACTTTATTTGTGAGCCTCTCCTTGTATCATATTGATGCATTGAGCAGGACCTTTAGTTGAGTTGTAATGGATCAAAACCATCGTTTTAAATAAGAGTCATTATTAGGGTTTTGTGTTCTTGTTCTTTGTGTGTTCTTCTCTTGTATCGTGTTGATGCAAGTCTATGACTGTTTGTTTATTGTGAGCCTTTTTTGTATCTCCTTGATGCATGTTAATGATTGTTTATTGAATTGTAAACTCATGTCCTACACCGAAGCTTTGAAGCAAGGTTGTAGATTGTGTTTGAAGGTAACTTCACCATTTGTGTTTGAATCTGATAATCACAGGGGCTATGATTGATTGTAGGATAGTGAGATGTGATCTCAGATCTAGGAGTTCCTAGGTTGAAGTCTAGACGGGTATGTCCTAGGTCTTAAGTTGTAAACGAGAAGTTTGTTGAGAACTTTAGAATAAGGACAGCACTAGTGGATTTCCTTCTTGACTTGCTAGCCCCCAAAGTAGGTGTGTTTGTCACCGAACTGGGTCAACAAACTCATTGTGCCTTTTTACTCTCGTCATTTATTTTCTTGCTTTTATTTGTTTATATGCATGATGTTGGAACATTAAACGGAACATCTGCTTTCTGTATATCTGACGTTGAAACATCTCATAAAACATCTTAAAATAAGTACGCTAGAATTTCAATCATTTCAGAAGATATTAGTGATCAATTTTATTTTTTTTAACACAAGTAACTTATATTATTTCATTTTTTAAAATAGTATCAATATAAGATGGAATCAAATTGAACACTTAGTGATTAACATACAACTTTGCCGCCCGAGCTAGACTATGGGCGACATAATTTGCTTGTTTCCAGATAAAACTTATCTTAAAGTTTGAAAAGTGTTGCAACAAATCTCTACAAGTAGCTATAATGTTTCCAACTTCAGGTTGGTTATTAGTTCACTCAACAATGCTTTCTACCACTAGCTTACAATCTAGCTTAATATGCAAAAAAAATTTAGGGAAGCTCAATATGCACTTTTGACATACCCAAATAACCAAGCCAAATAATAGCATCTCTTGGTCCACTACTAGAAAAAGCAAAATTAACGAGGGAAATTAGTGACGGAAAAAATGAAATTCCTCACAAATTCCTCGGTCGCAAAATTTAGTGACGGAATTAGAGAGGGATTTCACGTTTTCCCTCACTAAAGATCCCTCACTAATTTTTGTTTTTTTAGTAGTGGTCCCAACGCTTCAGCTTCTTGCGGAGGAGTACCTTCATACGATTTAGTTAAGGGTCATGCTAACTTGTGGCCAGTGGCATAGCCAGGACCCTGGCTAAGGGGGTGTGATTTTATAAAAAATAAAATAAAAAATCTAAGAGTCTAGTGGCAAAAATAACTTATCTTAGGCATGGATAAATGTAAAGTCTTATGACTCAAACTCACGTTCCAAAAAATCAAACGTCCTTATAGCTACCAATTGAGTTGTCTTTACCGAACAGTGTAAACTATTTAACTTCTATTATTAATAATTATTTATATAATTCAATTTTAATATATGTATATGTGTGTGTTTTAATATGTTTATGTGTGTGTGTTAAATGAGTTAAATTGTCGATAAAATTTTACGAGTTTTTTTCTTTTGAAACAAAAACTTATGAGGTAAAACTTGAATTATATTCTAACATATAATAAAATTTAGATCAATCATAGCATACTCTATAACATAGCAGTTACGAATTTCAATTTAAAGCTTAGGTCACGAACTCCACTCGAGTTGTAGGCTGCAGCGGTAAAGTTAATAAGGTGCAAGGTAGGTGCAGAGATAGATTTTGAGGAGGTGCAGAATAGAAAAAGCTATAAATTACTAAGCCTAATTGGAAAATCTGAGGGTGTGCACTTGACCACCCTGAGTTCAATGTGTCTCCGTCACTAAAGTTAAGAACTAAAAGAAGAAATGAAAAGTAAATTTTGCATTGAGAAAATAAACTTTTAAACATTTTAGATGTTAAATGCACAATTTTCAATACTATAATTATATATTTGGTCTCTTTAACATGTGTCTTTGAGGGTATAAGTTACTTTTTCTCTTTAGTTAATGCTTTAATAAAATGGCCTTGATAATTCCGGAGACACATACCAATTTCAAGCACGCTTACGTATTGATAAACCATAATTTTGACCCACTATTTCAAAAATTTGATCAATTTCGACCATTTAATTTGATAAAGTGACAATAAATTAGTTACTACCATCCTCTTGCATCATTTCAATTTGATCTTCTTTTAACTTTGTATGCTTGATCACAACTCAATTTAACACCCTATTTTTTTTTTAAGACTTTTAAGTAATTTATCTTAGTTTTCATGTCAAGTCACGTAATTTATTGACACGCCATCAAATTGAGTTGTCGAAATCGTGACTTGTTCAAAGTTTATGAAATGGTGGATAGAGGGAACCGAAATTGCAGTTTGACTAAAGTAGGGGGACCAATTTAAGAAACACATTGTTCTCAAGGTGAAAATTGAGAGTCTACTTAATATTAATCCTCTTCACGAGACCAAGTTTACTCTAGCCATTTTCCTTTTCCTAAAGATAGTATCACAAGGGAGGAGGTGTTATGTTTAGCAAGGTGTTGGGATTTGTTCAGAGTAGATGAGAGATGATCGAACATATGTTTACAAGTGAAGTTACTTTTCACCTTACAAATAAAATACTTTCTTTATATATATAAATCATTATTTACACTTGAATAGAAGACAAGCAGACAATATATTGCGCCGCTAGGCCTTTCTGGATGAGTTAGACCAAATATAAAATTCAATATAATATCAAAGCCTATCCAATATCGGTTGTGTCACCTGCTATCAAAGTTTTCGTTTTCAGTTTACTCAAGTCACGCTCCAGATATTTAGTCATGAGCATGAAAGAGTGTGTTAAGAGTCACACGTTGAAAGAGAAATAACTTGAACTTACGTTTATAAATGAACACTATTTTTACGTACAAGTCAAATTTATGTTATGTTAGGATCAACACAAATTCAAATAGACTTAATGATTATTGTATTTGTCCTATCACATTAACGTGGATTAAGTTAGTAAGCAACCAAAGCATGACATGTAGGGGGGTTGTTTTGTTTAACAATAAAGAATGACATTTGAGTTCAAATTTTATTTCTTTCAATTCTCTTATGTTTTAGTTAATTGAAATATCATAACTCAAATCTCCTTCAAACCTCACACTTAAATCTAGGTATCTACCAAACACACCGGCCACAACAAAATAGCCCTAATTATGGGTAAATGGGCAAAGAAAATGGTCAATTTTATTTGTTTAAATTTGAACTTGTCGTTTTGCTTAGTTAAGCAAACTAGTACCTAAGGGTCAGTACATAAAACAAAGAAGAAGAACGAAACGCATCGCAAGATGGTGTCACGGGTGAGATGCCATCTCTTTCGTTCCACCTCATGCATAACACGTCTAATATTATTCTTCACCATACCACCACATGTATAGTATTTTTTTCTCCATACTTCTTTTTGCTTCTTCACTTTTGTTGTTTACTTTCTTGTATATACTATATACTATGAGAATAAACATTTTCCACACTCCAACATAGCTTCACATGTTTCATATAGAAAGAAAAAAAAATGTGTTTTCGTCTAAAAATGTATTTTTTAACAAGTATTGTCTAAAAGTACGCTTTTGAGATAATATGTAATTTTTTAGAAAATGTGGAGTGAAGGTTAAGCAACTCAACATATATAGCATATATTGATAGTCCATTTTGTCCAAATAGTAATCAAGTTTACCATTTTTATATATATAGTGGAGACTTCGAAAAGCAACTTTATCCTTTTTCACATGTGAGGTTTGAAATCTCCAATTAATCAAAGGTCAAAGTTATTGCTTGTGGAGACATCCAAAAGCAAAAGATAAATATCAAAATAAAAAGAAATGAGTGAAAAAGTAGAAAGTGTAACAGAAAATAATTGAGTTAAAAGAGTGTAAAAAGTATAAGAAAAATTTCGTGTATGAAAAAATTATAATTGCCAAGATTTTTTTTGCGACAATTTTTTTTTGGTCAAGTTTTTTTTGGCATTTATAAATTATCACAAAAAACTTGAGGACTAACTACTCCAAGTGAAAGTTTTTTGGTCAATTATAATTTCCAATTACGTTTTGCATTTTTTTGGTGAAGAGGGAAGTGAGGACTAACCACTCCAAGTGAAAAGTTTGTTGGGAGTTACATGAAAGATGAGGAGTCCTCACCAAAAAAAAAAAAATCACATTAGGTGTCTAGTTCAAGGAAAATTATGTTCTTTGATATAGTGGGAGTTGCACTAATGTATCTAGTGCAAGTTACAAAACTAATCTTTGTACTACTTTACATCCTATACACTATAGACTTCAATGGTTAAGATATAATGAAGATAAATGATGGTTAAATATAGCATTTCATAAATATCAAGATGAAATTTGGTAGACCATGGTAATTTGATAGAAAAGTCGACCATGATCGATGACTTTACTAACAAATTCTTTTTTGCTCACAATACACACACTTGTTCTTTCTCCTCTTACTCTACAATATGTGTGCAAGGACAAAATATATCATAGACTTCAAAGAAAGAAAGAAAGAAACACAAGAAATGAGTGAAAAAAAAATAGAGGAAGTGAAGAAACTCCTAAGGTTGATCGAGAGTTAAGCAAGGGAAAACAGAAGGAAACAGTAGAGAGAAAATTAGTGGATAACTTGTTCTTGAAAAAAAGAGGCAAAGAGAACTTTAGTTGCTAGACAACCAATGTATTCTCTCTACACTAATGATGATTTGTGTTTGACTACTAACCATAATACCTTGTCTATTTCTATTGTTTGTGTCTTCAAGGAATTTGTGCATGTTGTTTCTTTCAATAAAGATGTTTAGAGAAGATGGGGTATATCGTTTGGATTGTGTAATTTTGGTCACAAAGAGACACCTCTTGGTTTGGTTTCTTGTTTGAAATACTTTTATCTTTCCTCTTGCAAATCATTTTCTTCACTTCCTTGGACTGTTCCCCTTTCCTCTATTTTGTTTGCTTTATAATTTCATTTGTTGAGAGGTTTATCTTACATTACTCTTCTCCATTAATTTTACATAAGGAAGCCATAAATGGAGGTATTCTCTAGGATACTTACTATGTTTGATTATTTTCACAATTTTGTTGTTGTTCCTTACCATTCTCATTCTTCTAGATTTGATGGAATTCATTTCTTTGCTAATAACTTTTTAGTTTCTTACGAAAAAATTAAACGGTACCTTAAATAAAATGATATTGAAGACGGGAATCAAATACCTAAAATTAAAAATAATTTCTCTTTCCCTCCTCCCCCTCATTCACCTCAAAACCAAATAGACCCTAAAAGTCATAATTTTGTGTTGACATTATAATTTTTTTTCAATTCCTTCACCTCAATTTGCTCATTTTTATAAAAGGCAAACTAAAAATGATATATTAAAAACTCTATTCTAGCACAATGTGTGCAAAGAATAGGACAACAAAGTCATAACAACCAAGTTACAAGAACAACAAAAATACAAAAGTAAATTAAGATAATGAAACTCGCTACTACTTTATCAAGTCATAATACCAAGACAACTATAGGATTAACCCACCACTAATTCAAATTGAACCAATTTTTTTGTTATGAGTCATAATATGATCATATGTAGATTCTTTATGACTAGAGAGACGATTGTTACGTGCTTTCGATAATGTCCAGACAACATTCAAATAGCTTGAAGAGTGTTCATGAACCATTTTGTTCCCGAACTAGAGACCCCATTTTTGAAAAGCATGCATAATATGAGAATTAGACCAAGCAAAAGAAATGTGCAACCAATGCAATAGGTCATACCACTCATTCCTAGAGAAAGAATGGAAAATAAGTGTTGAAAATCTTCGACACAATCCAAGCAAAAAAGAGATTATGAAATCACAATGTCCTGTCTAATAAAATTGTCCTTCATATGAATTTGGTTTTGAAGAAATCACCAAAGAAATAATGTCACTTTTAACATAATTAACTTATTCCAAACAAGTTTAGAATGGACCACCAATTTCTTCTCCTCTAGATTTAACAAATGATAAGCACCTTTGACAAAGTAACATTTACTATAATCGAGCCTCCACGACCACCGGTCCAAAATATTGTCTTGCAAGGCAACATTGCCTAACAAAGAACAACAATCTAGTAACAAATCCTCTTCCCATACAAATAAACGATGCCTCCAAACTCAAGCACCTCCATAAGCCACCAACCTAATCTAAACATATTTTTCATCGACACATTAGTATTGTAGCATACGACAAAGAGCCTACTATATCTCTCTCTCAACTTACCATATCCCTTTAATTTCCAACCAAGGTCATGACAAAATAATGTCATTTCACCATTACCCACCACTCTCAAAACATGATCATCAAACCAATCACCACTATTCAACCCAATACCTTCCTTGATAGCTTGGAATCAAATTATTTTTGTGCAGTATTCTCTTAAAAATATTAGTTTTGTTCATTATATCAAAACATTATTTTTGTGCAGTCTCCTCTTAATTTTTTTTTTGTACGGTATATAGAAAGAAACACGCCTACGTATATTGGGAATAAGGAAACACATTATTTTTAGTAAAAAAATAAAATAAAATTATATGATTTAGAAATTTAGAAAAAAAGGATATAAATTGTTCATGCGTATGGATCAACATTTATTGCCGCAAACCCAGCGATTTACATCATTATTACAGCAAACTTTCCCGCCGCGTGGAAAAGCTACCAAAAGTAATAAATAAACAAATTAAAAAGATTAGCCCCTTTAATTTTATTACCTTTTAATTACTTTGACGCGTGACATGATAATGACATATGAACATTGACAAAGACAATCACAAAAACAAAACATACACTTTATTCTTAGAAGATTTTAGACTATGCTAAGTGCTAACACTCACACTAGTGCTGTATCATGAAGTAACGGTATGGACTTTACGAAAATTAAAATTTAAAAAGTTTAACGGTTTGGATAACCAAAGGGAGGGTTCAACATAATCTCACACTAAAGTATATTGAACTCAATAATTAATAAAAAAAGTTAACCTACTTGATTGGCCTGATGGTATTGGTTTCAGATCTGAGAGTGTACTCTTCCTTAAGATATCAGGTTCGATTCTTTTTGTGTCAATTTGGGTGGGTTAATTTAGCTCCTTTAAAAAAAAAATTTAAATATCCAATCCATGTTACTCAAAATCTAAGAGATTAGTTTATATAATTTAAAAAATTTCTATTAAAAACAAAAAAATTTGGTACAATATTTTAAAACTTTTTTAACACATACAAAAAGAAAATCAAATCACATTATATCTTGTAAAAAAAAAAATTACATTATCATATTTGTTTGTAAAATATCTTTGCAAATATCTCTTTGATACCTATATAATATAAAAATAAAATAAACACATTATGCATTTAAATTAAATCCCAATAAAGAAGGATAAAATTAATTAGAATGCAATCAATATCTTAAAGATATGAGTTGAAATCCTAAAGGAAATCATTACCATTAATTAATAAATAATATACAATATCTTCATAAACACTCATTTTTTTTATATATTATGTTATATTTTTTTAGGAATATATTATGTTAAATTTTATATATCGTATGATAATTTTTTATATATCAAAACAAAAACAAAAAAACAGCACCCAAGTACAAACAAACTCTTCACAAGTAACACAAACCAGAACATGCCACCTTGTTCTATCTTCCATTCCTAGCACATGCAAATCCCAAAAATTTCTTAACTATAGTGCTCTCTTACTCATCACATACTCCAATATTTTAATCAAACTCCATTAAATATATTCTCAAAAAAAAGTCCAAACACTCTTTCCTATAATAAACAACACAAGTTAATGTTAAAATTCAGTTACACTTCTCTGTCTTTCTCTCTCTAAAAAACTCTCTCTCTCTCTAGAATGGCAACTCTTCAAGACATTGGTGTCTCAGCAGCTATCAACATACTCTCAGCCTTTGCATTCTTGTTAGCATTTGCTTTGCTCAGAATTCAACCAATCAATGACAGAGTTTATTTTCCTAAATGGTATATTAGTGGTGGCAGAAGCAATCCAAGAAGCTCTGCAAATTTTGTTGGCAAATTTGTTAATCTTAATTTCAAGACTTATTTGACTTTTCTTAATTGGATGCCTCAAGCTTTGAGAATGAGTGAGACTGAAATTATTAATCATGCTGGTCTTGATTCTGCTGTTTTTCTCAGAATTTACACTCTTGGGTAATCTTCTTTTATCTCTTTTGTTAATTTTTTAGTATAAAGTTTTGATTTTTATTACTCTTTGTTGCTTAATTTTTTTTGTAGCTATGGTTTTCAGCTTAACTCATAATGGGTTCTGAGAATTTTTTTAGGCACATTGTTTAGTTGGGTTAATGAGAATTGAAATTTTATTTTTAGGCTATAATTTTCAGCATAACTCATAATTGATTTTTTATTTTATTAAAAAAAATCAACTTTTTGATGTGTTGTTCAAGGAACAATGATGTCTGGTTTTATTATCTTTGTGAAGATGTTAAGAATTTTTTGTTATCAAAGAGATTCAATTAAGAGTCATGCCGTGTAGTTTTCAACTTTCTTTTTTGTTAATGTCAGCTTTTGTTTTTTTTCTTGAGGTGTTTTCGTGTGAGCTTAAGCTTTGGTGTTTTGTTCCATGTGGGGTGTTGCTGTATTTTCTTCTTTCCTTCAATCTCCCTCAATTTATGTACTGTTATATGTGTGTGAATTTTGTTGTTGTTACGTGTGAAGGTTGCAATTTTTCTGTTTATTGTATTGAGCATGTGATTGATTGGTTCTGCATTGACAAAAATAAATTTTGGTTGAAAGTGAGTTGAACATAAAGTGACTATTTCAACGCAT
>Ga0315913_1008637_pt1 | contig 12047 bp, 7 predicted proteins | sample MpolsnodulesMG_FD_207736 | JGI IMG/M metagenome (GOLD analysis project Ga0315913, IMG submission 207736) | Medicago polymorpha root nodule microbial communities from Los Angeles, California, United States - small nodules | ecosystem: Host-associated > Plants > Roots > Nodule | place: USA... | reverse complement strand
CCTAAATAAAAACTCATGAAAAGTGTATTTTCTAACTAATAATCATATGAATAACACATAAAGAAATTCACATGAGTTTTTGCCTTCTTTTAAAAAAAAACTATATAATTATTTCTCAGTTTTTTCGTTCATTAAATTTCATTTTAAATTATATTTCATTTAAAAGAGATTTTGTTAAATATAATAGATAACTCATACATTTTTTTAAAATATTAAACTGATAGAGAAAATTTTAGATGATTGTTTGCTTAAATTATATTCATATTTTAATCAATTTTATATATTTATAAGAAAATAATTTTGTTTTCCTACATATGCTTATTACATTCATTCTAAACACTCTCGATAATTTTCTAACTTAGATAACTAGAATTTATTAATTTTATATTTTAAGTGGTTTATTTTTTAAAAAAACTCGGTGTCTAACTTATTGACGATTAATCTAAGGGGTTTAATTCCACCATCCATTTGTGGGGTCCCATTTAAATCTATATTTTAGGTAGATAGTAATGGTCTATTTAATAAATTATGGGTTATATCACCATAAAAAAATTACAAGTTATAATATGAGCAATCATTATATGGATTTTTAATAAATATTATACATATAATACAAACATTAATATTATTGATAATTTTTTTAATTTAGATAACTTAAATTTATTTATTTGTCAAAAAACTAGAATTTATTTATTTTATATTTTAGGCGAATGTTAATAGTTTATATAGTAAAATACATGTTATAATATGAGTAATCTTCTTTGTTTTATAACTTATGGGTTATATGTACTTTTAATAAATACCATACATAAAACACAAACATTAATATTATGTATACTTCGTGCCCGTCTATATGCTTTTTTTTATTGCGCGAACGTGTGTAAATTATAAATGTTTTTTTTTATATAATTTAGATTTTGATTAAAATTATATGTATAGATGTTTGTGACTTATCGTAACAAATCACGCTTATCTTTTTCAATTAACAACAATATTGCAAATATAGTATACACTCCTATCCTTTTCAATGACACCAACAAGGAAAATTTGTTTAAAGGTATAATTGGAATATTGAAAAATCTAACTTGTAATCTCATATTTCTTTTATATAATTTTAAGATAATATTGATCCTATTGTAGTGGGATATTTTAATATAATATATATTTTTTTAATTAGTAATTTAAATATTGTTATAAACTCATAAATCTGTTGTGTTCATCATCTTCAACAATAAACTCACAAAAATAAAAAAACATCTTCTATTAACCTAAAACATCTTCATCATGTTCAAAAATCGGTATACCCCAAATTTCACCTCCTTCTATCCACTCGCTCCCTTTCCCCTTCTCATTCTTCCCACAACCCACGCCTCTTTCACATAAAATAACTATTCTACAAGCCCTAGATATTCAATTAACCCAAAAATTCAACCCAGACATTTCCATTTTAATTATTTAATTCAACCAAGAAATTCAGCCTGACAATGTGACTTGACATAAGGTTTTCATTGATAAAAATGTAGGCATAACGGGCCTCTGTTTAGTTAATGGAGTTGTATGTGTTTGGAAGGGTGATTTGTGGTTTCAAAATGAAGGTTCATTGTTATTCACTTTTTTGTGTAATAGAGTTTGGAACGTTGGGGAGAGAGAAGTAGAGTGAAATTGTACTCTCAATCATTTTCAAACCGAAGGTTTGTTGGCGATTGCTTTGATTTGTTTGAGTTTGTTGGTTTTAATTAACGTAAGTTTGAAATTTGTAGATTGATTGATGAAGACGTTGAACAAAATTAATAGATGATCTATGAAATACAAAACGTATCTACGAAGGAACTCTACAAACATAGCTATGAAGGAAATAAAATGTAGCTGCGAAGATATAAAAGATGTAAACTAGCTTTTATAGACTCGTCAAAACCTTATTGTTTGCGAGTTGGGTTTTGGAGGGGAGGGGAGGAGAAGGAAAGACTTATGGAGAGGTAAACCCTTATTTGAGAGTTTTAAAAAAATAGGGAAAGGTTTTGGGGGGTCTTGAAGGCTTCATTTGTCCAATTTTAAAGTTCCCCCAAATTGGGGGTTTTGGGGGGTTAAACATACAAATTGACAATTTTGTCCTCATAATAATTCAAAATTCCAATTATATTTACAAGATAAATTACAAAGTATAACACAATGTATTGATTTTAAGAGAAAAAAAATGGTAAAATAGTAAAATTATCACATAACCCCTCCATCTCCTTTGCTTATTGGTTTCTTTAACTCCCAAACAAGGGGAATGTTTCTCCTCCTTTCTCCCTTCCCTTCCCTTCCCCTCCTAAGCCTTTCCTTCCCCTCCCCTCAAAACTCTCTAACAAAGCCTTAGTGAAATTATGTTACAAGGTTTGGATTGAGTACCTATTTGAATTAAATTCCCAATTCTTAAATTCAGACCCCTAGCATTGATAATTAAATATAATAAATATTTTGTGATAGTATTATGTCTTTGTTTTAGTATAAATCGACACTTTATTTTCTATCTATAAAGATCATTGATAGTTAAACAATCAAAACTTTTTATTTTTAGTTTTTATTGGCATTTTTGCTTCTATCGATAAATATAATGGATAATTAAACAATCAAAATTAATTATTTTTAGTATAATTGACATTTTAGCTTGTATCCATAAAGAAAATAGATAGTTAAGCAATAAAAATTCATTTTTTAAGCATCATTGACATTTTGACTTTTATTCGTGAAGATAAAGAGTATGGATAGTCAAACAATTACATTCTCTCAATCTTATCAACATTTTAGCTTATGCCCATAAAAGGAAATGGATAACTAAGCATTTTTTTTTTGCTAAAAGAAAAACGAAAGCATTTTTAATCAATGTATTTAGACATTTCATATTCTTTGTAATCGATGTTTTTCGGCTATTTTTTATTTTTTGTATTTTCCAAGTTGAATTGTAGTAAACACGTTCCAACTTGCAAGGGAATATTAGCCGTAAGTTAGTCACACTAATAAATAAGTTACTCTAGTTAAGTTAGATTAGTTACTTGTTCTCATCTAAGGGTGACAAAAATACTCATGCTCATGGATATCGGTGAGGTAAAATCCATTACGGACATGGGACGGGTAACTAAATGGATATCCACGGATATAAGAAACGTGTATTTGGCTACCGATTATTATATGTACAGACACGAATTTGATTGTACACATATCTACGGGTACCCATACCTAATAATAAATTAAGTAAATTATTAAAATATCCTCATATATCTTATTTCTTAAAGTTGCTACCTTATTGAAGGAAATTTCACCGTCCGTCTAAGATTCCTCAATTATAACCAATTTTTATTTGTAGAGATTTATATGTTTTTATTTCAGGAATAATTGGGAAGTGAAATAAAGTTATTGAAGTTTGGAATACATATGAAATTCAGATGTTTATTTGGTTGTTTTATACTTTTATTTTTCCTTCAAGAATTTGTATGGATTATTTAAGAATCATGAATTTTTTATGGATTATGTATGATTTATTAAATTTTGAATGAAATATGTACGGATGTTTAAAAGTTAAAGTTTTTTGGTAATTAAAAAAAGTTATTCTTTATACAAACAAATAAATAAATTCAAAAATCCATGGGTACCCATGAATACCCTTGGATACCGCAATACATACGGATACCCGCATAGTGGGTACCTACGAAGGTACGAAACGGGCACGAGTATCGTATTTATCCAACGGAACGGAGACGAATATCATATTATCTGTACTCATGAGTATCCATTGACATCCCTTCATCGACTATATAAGACTTATTGTATCCTTTCATTTTGTTTTAAGAATTGTTATAACCCCTTAATATAAACAACAATTCTCTAATTAATCAATATATTTTTCTCTCATTTACGAGTTTTATCAAGAATCGTAATAAATCCAAACATAAGAAAAAAATGGTCAAACCATATTTGATAATTTGCAAACTCAAATTTGAGAGTTTCTACGATTGAACCATACAAACTCTTCATTTTCTTTTCCATATTCGAATAAATACATTTTTAAACGGCATCAAAAATAGTTTGATGAAAAGAGAGTTGAAAATGTTGATGGAAAAAAATACCATTTGATCATAGCACAAAGGCAGGACGAAAAAGACAACACAAGGATGTTACATTAATACGCATGCGGAACACTATAGATAAATAGTGCAATCACCTCATAAAAAAAAAAGTAGTGCAATCACCACACCAGCCTCAAAAGCCAACACCTTAAACTCCATAAATTGAAGATAATATTACGCTCGAAAGACACATGTTTTTGGTGGTTATGGTTGGTGCAATCTTCAAAACTTATAAGGAAACGACGGCTATTCTAGGAGGATCATGACAATTTTTCCATGATTTGGCCATGTGGGTGTTTCTTTAAGATCTTACTCAAAGGTTGCATTAATATAAAGTTACTTATAAAAGATCTATTAAATAGTTCATACGTTAGTAACGAGAGTTAAACTTATATCTTTGTATTGAGTCAACTACTTACTGACTAAATCAATTTTCGTTAGTGTTTTTAGTATATTTTCATAAGTTCTGCAAGATATATATGGTTTAGAAAAACAACTTATAATATAGAAGAAAACAATTTAAATTTATTTTATTTTCTGTTATATAGAAATAACTTACCAGCAAACATTTATCATGAATAAACACTTCTATTATAAACAACAAATTAAGTTATTTATCCGAACAGAATCGTGGATAATGTAACTGAAAATCTGTTTATAAGTGAAAGACATGTTCCCCCTTGTAAGTTGATTTTTTACAATTGAATTCATTTAAATAAATTCTATAAAAGTAAGAGTGGTTTGATCATGATCACATTCTATATCCAGTAGGTGGCGTGTCGATAATCCACATTAAATATAATATGACCTAAAAAACCTAATCTTTGAAGAGATGAGTTAAACAAAATCTAAATTCTAAGAAGTAGCAATGTGGTTGTTCGTTTTCGTATGTTTGGGACCGAATAAATTAACTCAAGGGACATATCATTCTTTTACATTCAGAAAAATGCTTTTTATTTTTGTCTTTATGGCTTGGCCGGATTTGAGTTAGAGGTAGACACATTTCTACTACCACATTAAATATGTAGCCAGGTTGTCTGTCTTGTGTTCACTTCACTTTAATCTCTATCCAAGGACACCTTTATGTTTGTTTGTCATTCTCACTCTCAAGAATATGTGGCAATTTTATCTACTGCCATGTTATATCACATATTTCTACTAAGGAACGTTAACAACACACATTCTAACACACACCTTTTAACACACTCTCTTTGATTGGTTAAAACTTACATGGGTCCCACTAAATCATGTGGGTCCCATATAAGTTTAGTGGGTCCCATATGAATTTTAACCAATCAACTAGCATTTCTCATTTCTACTAGAAGCCATAACCATAATTTCACTAATCATAATTAAGTAAGTACTTAAGTGTGAACTTAGAGAACAAAGTATTTATAACCTCAGAAATTGTCACACGGATTTGTAATAAAACTTGCCCTCCACGAAACCGTTTTTGTTAGAAAATAATTTAGTTATTTGGGACTACCTTTAATATCTTTCAATCTTTTAAAATATAGGTTGATTTTAATGTGACTTTTGACCCACGCAAAAGCAAACACAGCTCAGATAGTTTTTGGCAAAGAGAAGATGTGAAAAAAGATAAGAGTATAGAGGACAAAAAGGTGAACAATTTAGGAAAACGTAACAAACTTTCCCCAAGTACGTAGCATAGCACATGATATAGTTGATTTGGTTCTGTTATATATGTTGACTTTACACTCTGTAACCAAGAGAATAAAAAGAGGACATGAAAGTATGACACGGTAATTGCTGAAAGCTCAAAGCATAATGTATGTGAATTGCGAAACAAGCTTTAAAATATACATGACTTTGACTGAATATGATATTTGACTATGCTTACTTCACCTTCAAACTACCTCCTTTCAATTTTATCCAAGAAAGACATGTATTTTCATTTTAGTGTATGTTTCTTTTAAGATAAGTGTGACAAAAGAAAAGGTAAAAGGTGTAAGCCAACAATATAGTGTCAATTAAAGAAAAATTTCAATATATGTGTTCTTTATGATGGTTACCTTGATTAATAAGAAAAAGATTGGGGGAGTCTCTAATAAATGACATTTATGCTATCTATCAAGGGGTTGAAGTCCAAGCAAGTATGCATCACAATCAATCTTCCTATTAATGGAACTCATTCATCAAGATCTTACTTACTTAAAACAGAATTCACATTTATTGGTTATTATGATTTATTTACCCATAATAACTAATCATATAGCGAAATAGGAGGGGTTCCATATATACCAAAAAGTCTCAAAGAGCAAGAGGGTGAAATTAGAGAATCATAGCCCAGCTTTTACTTTATGAATGTCCTATTCGATTATGAAGTATCAGCTGCATTACATTAATAGCTGTCACTCACTCAATATATCCACTACTACTATCCCCACATAAAATTAAAACCCACACTTACCCTCTGTCTCTTCCTAGTGTGCTAATTTGTTCCTTTGGTACCAAGCTTTTGTCACACTTCTCCCCACTAGTAAAATTAATCATATTTTTCACAATTACTATTTTTAGAGAAGTGAGAAATATGTCCCTAGTGCTGTCTTACAATTTGTCAACAAAATATTATATTAATTAATTTTTTACAAGATAGTAATTGGGTCCATATTGCCACGTGGTGGCCAATCATTTTAACAGCAATCCAACGTGTTTTTGCTTCAGGTTCGGAAGAGACATAAAAGCCATACGAGTCACGTGATTTACACGAAGCAAAGATGATGACATGTCGTCCGAAGCCAAGTAGGCTCGGACAACCGTTTGATGAGAACATTTCCCAAGAAACAAAAAAGAATAAAAAATTGTTACAACCATTAAAAAAATTAAGTTCGTTGGAAGAGAGTACATAACAACAAAACAAAACATAGTAAAAAGTAGCAAACATAGTTGTTGTGTTCGTTCTCAATATTCATTACTCTGCAACTTCTCTCACAAGCCAAAAATAAAAATTCAGATTCAGCTATTGCTTTCTCTTCAAGCTTAATCACATTCTCTTTTTCTTTGGCTATAAAACCAAACACTCTCTGTTTGTTCCTCTTGCATTGAGGGTTTTTGTTTTGTGTTTTCAATGGCGAAAACCATGATTCATTCATGTTTTCTTCTCTTTTTCTTTTGTTTCTTACAGAAACGGATTATTGTAAACGCGATTTTAGACCCAACTGATTTTCTAGCTCTTCAATCCATTCGTAAAGCTCTTGAAGACATGCCTGGTTCTGATTTCTTTTCTTCTTGGGATTTCACTGCTGATCCATGCAACTTCTCCGGTGTGTTTTGTGATTCTGATAAGGTTATTTCTCTCAACCTCGGTGATCCTAGAGCCGGTGCAGCCGGTTTAACCGGTCGACTTGACCCGGCCATTGGTAAGCTTTCTTCTCTAGCTGAGTTCACCGTTGTACCGGGAAGAATATACGGCCCCCTGCCACAAACCATTTCAAGCTTGAAGAATCTTAGGTTTCTTGGTGTTAACAGAAACTTCATCTCCGGTGAGATTCCGGCGGAGTTAGGTGAGTTACGCAGTCTTCGAACTATTGATCTTAGTTACAATCAGCTCACCGGAAAAATTCCTCCGACGGTGGGTTCATTACCGGGGTTAACCAATCTCATTCTCTGTCACAACCGTTTAGCCGGTTCACTTCCCCGGTTTGATTCTCAAAGCTTAAGCCGGTTGGACCTAAAGCACAACTCTCTCACCGGTTCTATTGGTCCAAATTTTCTCCCTCCGTCACTTCAGTATCTCTCATTGTCGTGGAATCAATTCACCGGCTCAATGGACCGGGTTCTGACCCGGCTTAATCAGTTAAACTATTTAGACCTGAGTCTGAACCAATTCACTGGACCTCTTCCGGGTAAGGTATTCTCATTTCCACTTACCAATCTCCAATTAGAAAGAAACCAGTTTACCGGTTCAGTTGAACCGGTGGATCAAGTTGCAATTCCAACCGTTGATCTTAGCTTTAATCGGTTATCTGGTCAAATATCACCTATGCTAGCTAATGTGCAGAATCTTTACCTGAATAATAACCGGTTCACCGGTCGGGTACCGGCTAGTTTTGTGGACCGGTTACTGGATGCAAGCATACAGATATTATATTTGCAGCATAATTATTTGACTGGAATTGAGATTAGTCCAACGGCTGTGATTCCAGAGAGAAGTTCACTGTGTATGCAGTATAATTGCATGGTCCCTCCCGTAGAGACTCCCTGCCCTTTGAGAGCTGGGAAGCAGAAAACAAGGCCTACAACACAGTGCAATCAGTACAAGGGATAGATAGAGTAACGTTTATCTTCACATTAATTAAAAAAGCATATAGGTTTCAATCTTCTTTGCTTCTAATATTATTTTATTTTGGTTCTGCCTTTTGATTCATTATTATTATTTGTGATAGCTGCCTGTGGGGGAATGGATAGTGAAATAAGAAGAATGTGAATACTTATCAAACTGTAGCTATTTTTGTTGTTTTATGCTCTAAATATATTACTCATGTAATATGATTCATTATGTTATGCAAAAATGCTTATCATTATATCTCATAACACTATTGTGTTGCTGTTACATTTATTTATATGTAAATCTGTCTGAATTGAAGCTCTATTATGCCATCACATGTGAATGGAATTGATGTTACATAGACCAAACAAGTGACACAGAACAGCAATGCATTTTTTTCCCTAGGACAATGTATATGGAATGCTTACTCATATATTTTCATTTTTTTTTAAGAATGATCATATATTTTTGTTAATGGTCAATTTATTTTTTAATCTCCCTGTAATCACCTTCATTTAACTGAATCCTGCTATTTCAGACAGAAAGTTTCCGGCATTCATGTAGTCGAGACATCAGTGGTCATAGGATCAAGACCAAATGGTCGAGTTTCAATCTCAATTTAAACCGTCTAATCTTGATTACCACCTATGTCTTGAATACATGAATAGAGAATTCCCCGATTACAGAAAATCCAAATTTAACTATTGGGACTCTCTGTCTCTCTCACACACACTCTTTTTCTCTTTTGTTATACTCTTTTTCTCTTTTGTCCTAGTAGAAGTTAGTTCCTAATTATTACAAGAAAGTAGCATGGCACCCCATCCATTCTAAACTTAGCATATGTGGAAATCAAGGCTGCTTGGTGATAGTTCCACTCATTTCAGTTTGGTTTTTTGTATAGCAAAAGTCTAAAGTCTAAAAAATGATTGCAATATTTCAGCTAGTATCCTTCAGTGGGAAGAGTTGTGGTTTGGCTTGTGGCTATAATTAACGTTTTTGTTCAGCTTTTTTTAGCTTTACATAAGCACGGGGTGCTGCTCCTTGTAGTGGAAAATGTTTGTAGGGACAACATCACTCATTTGGAAATCTCTTTATTGTAAATGTAAGCTTTTGAGGCCTTGGCTTGAAGTTTAGAGTGTGACCACAAGGAAGCTTTGTAAAAAAGGCAACCATGAACAAACACACATGAAGCAGCCAAACAAACCTAACACTCATTGCTAACTAATCAAACGCCACTTCTAATTTCTTATTCATTTGTCTTATCCTAGTCTCGGTCTGTTGCCTTGTAATATTGGATGTTTTCCATTACATAAGTTTTAGCACAATGCATTTCTCTGTCACTTAGAAAACAATAAAAGCAATGCTACTGTCATATTTTTTTTTTTTGAAGAAAATGCTACTGTCATATTGGATGTTTTCCATTACATAAGTTTTAGCACAATGCATTTCTCTGTCACTTAGAAAACAATAAAAGCAATGCTACTGTCATATTTTTTTTTTTGAAGAAAATGCTACTGTCATATATGGAGTCTGTTTTGTTAATACGAGTATCAATTTCTCGATTTGTGCGTGTCATCCTTGCCCAGAGATCATACTAATCTTTTATGTATTATACCAATTTCATTGGATGTCCTCAACCACGAGTACCCAACTTGCTTGACATTTCATTCATTTTCCTTGTGATTTATTCCCTCTTTTCTTTTAAGTACAAAGAGGCGTCCCTCACTAAACAAATTAATTTTGTAATGATAAGTTAGACTCGATATAAAAACTTAATATTGTAGTATGTCGAATCAGGCCACCCACCATTTACTCACACATCAAGCTCGGCGGTGCTAGACGTGAGGTCTATCGCGAAAAACTCAAGTCCCACATATTTTAAAGATAAAGCCTGGCAAAAGTTTATTAAAAAAAAAAAAAATAATCTCTCACCTTACCAGCGAGACCATCCACCATTTATTCAAGCATCAAGATCAATAGTGTTGGGCGTGAGCAAGTGTATTGGAAAAAATTTATGCCACACATGTCTTAAAATAATGTCTAACAAAAGTTTATAAAAAGAAGCATCTCTCACATTACAAAATGATTTTTGTAAGAATGAATTAGACTCTATTAAAAAGCGTTTTCTGAAAACTCGACATCTGACATAATGTTCGACTAAATTAAAGTAAGATTAAAACTCTTTTGTAGCAACTGACCCAATACAAAAAAATAAATTGTTATTTCTACTGAAAACTATCTTGTCTTTCCTATAATACCATATTACCATTAACTATTTTTATCTCAATCCAACTATTTGCTTCTCTGCAATGAATTACTTACAGATAAAAACAATAATTTTATACAAGAGCAACAAGTTATAAAGAAAGAGGCAATAAAAGTTAAGGGTCACCAAATTTGGCATCATTTGGTTCCGGTATCACTAGCCAGACTACAGAACAGAAGATAGAACAAGGCCCCATTTTTTTCAGAAAATGTTAGGTAGCACCTTCCTGAGGGTGTTAGCTCTTTTTGGAGAAAGAGCTATCTCCTGCCATTAATATGAGAATATTCTCCTTTCTTATAAAAAGAAAAACTCAATATTTTTGGCACACATATACTTTACAAGCAGCAGCTGCTAGTTTGTCCTGCCTTTCTATAATAATCGTGAGTTCGCGACTTAAGTCTATCAAATTCAAAACAAGACATCATGACAGAATATAATACTGATGCATTGGTACACTTATGAGTTATGATGCAATAGTATGCTATGTGACAAATTTATCACACACACTGCGTACAAACGAATCAATCACACTATCAATTTTTAAGTGGTTATTTATTATTTATGTACAAGATTGTGGTAGTTCATTTTACACCTTATTATGTCAAATACCATATACAACTTCAATATCAACAAGTTATGGATCTTTCAGATCATTTCGTAATTCTTAACTGATTTAACTGACATCATAGGTAATCTTCATAAAAATGTCTTTTTGTTTACCCTCTTCTTAACTGATGAGGCTGCCATATCAGAGCTCCCAGCAGATTGCCATTTTACAACGTCTCCATCCCAAGAAGAGCTAACAAGCATAGGGTGGAAAGGATGCCAACTACAATCTCTTACAGGTGACTTATGGTGCTTCAATGTTGCAACTTGTGCTCCACTCACCTGTAACGAATTATCAACGTTTCTTACTGAGCAAGGCATGAAAAAATAATAGAATCCCCTAATCTTATCATTTAACCGTGCAAAAATACATATTTTTGTTTGATATTAGTTTATAAAATTTGGTTATGAACAGCGGTGAGGCCAGGAATCAAAGTTCAAGGAGACCATGAACAAAGCTCTAATGTTTATACTAGTATAATATATTGTCTATGCTGCAGAATGAAACAACAATTTGGCATAGTAGTTTGCTAGTTTTTTTAGGCTTTTTGCTATGTGTGGTACAAAAAATTACTAAAAACTATCATTCTTCTACCGCTAGAAATCTTAAATTTCATTGTTTTAGTCTTGCTAGTAGTTAACAACTCAACATGTATCGACGCGTTGGGAGTACCTATTGATGGAAGAGGGGCTCTAAGCGATCACGAGCGAAGACGTGTCGAAGTGAAAGCCCCAGGGATTATAGAACGTAAATCAGTGCACGAGCCTATGCAAACTGGGT
>Ga0315913_1008633_pt1 | contig 12051 bp, 9 predicted proteins | sample MpolsnodulesMG_FD_207736 | JGI IMG/M metagenome (GOLD analysis project Ga0315913, IMG submission 207736) | Medicago polymorpha root nodule microbial communities from Los Angeles, California, United States - small nodules | ecosystem: Host-associated > Plants > Roots > Nodule | place: USA... | reverse complement strand
TAATTTGAATCTTTTCCTAACTGAGTCTAACAACATGGCTTTACATCTTACATGATGTGATAAACGTCTGCAGATTAGATAGCTTGGTAGGTTTATTCTCGGCTGGCTGTCAACCTAGTTCTACAAATGATCCATTTGGTCTGCGAAGAATCTCATATGGTCTTGTAAGTATAGCATTGCATTATATCCTCGAATTTTCCTTCACATTCTGTTCTTTTTTCTCTTAGAATTTGTTTTCCATAAGAAACATTAAGCACAAAGTCTTACACTTTGCACTATATTCCTCAGGTGCAATTGTTGGTGGAAAATAATAAAAACCTAGATTTTAAAGAGGCTCTGGAACTTGCTGCAGATGTCCAGCCAATTAAAGTAAATCCTCAAGTAATAGATGAAGTAAGTCCATTCATCTTGTATATATTTCAATTTCCAGTTGCTTCTTGTTATCATCATTCACATCTCTTTTGGGATTTAGAGCTGATGATCATCGTTTTTTAGGCACTTCAATTTGTTACTCGAAGATTAGAGCAATTTCTGGTATGCATTCTGTTCCTTATATTTAATTCTTTGCTTGACTACAATTATGTGACATTTCATATTATGACCATCTTTTAATTGAGTGAATCTTATTTGTAACAGTAAATTGTATAGCAAAATTAAGTTAAAGGAATGGTTAATCCTGGAGATTAGGGTTGAAAATTGAAAATTAATATTTTTTTACATAACCTTGTAGATAAACCTTGGTGGAGTTTAATCCCAGTCTCAAAGGTCTTTTTAACTTAATCTTCATTTTGATGTATTGGGGGGATTAATTGATATCAATAAACTTGTACAATACTCACACCAAACAATCAATAAAATGATAACTATTGTATTTGCTTATGATATCATGCCATTTGGCATGCCAAAAAGCCCTAAAGCCTAAACCATTCTTACAAGCATGATTAGCTCCCAAAGCTGCTCCTTAGTTACTTACAGCACCAATGACTTCCCACTTTACTATTTACAAGATATTTTAACAAGCATCATATTGGTGATGCTTATGGATATAGACTATTGTATGATCTGTGGAAACATATTTTACAGACAGCTATGAAGTTAACCTTACTTGCAGATCAGTGAGTTTTAATAGGATATTCTTTCTTTAATCTTTTTTTTGTGATTAATTTTTATCTTTTCTATGTGTGTATAATGCCTTGTAATGTTCTTGATGAAATATATACTTTGAGAAATGCCAGGTGAGTTTGACTGTGCCGCTGTATTTTGTTAACAGGTAGACAAGGGGGTGAGTGCAGAAATTGTTCGTTCCATCCTTGCAGAGAGGGCTAATTTTCCCGGTCTAGCAGCAAAATCAGCATATAAAGTAAGCGAACATCTTTCATTTTACCTCATAATTTCCTTTGATACATCATTAGTATAAAGTAGAACCTTTGAATTTTTTAAAGTGTTCATGTGATTTTGAGAAAGCCCAACTCTTGAATCAAATCAGACAACTGTCAAACACTTGATCTTTAAAAACAAAAAAAAAATAAGAGCACTCGAGAATTAATACTATTACACCCCAAAAAACGCAGGATCCTGTCCTTATCACTTAGTTTAGATTTTCACTATAAAAAGTATTCTTTAAGTCGATTAACCTCTTTGGCCTTTTCTCTGAGTATTCTTTTTCCGTCCTCTTCAGCCTCTAAACTTATGAGTCTTTCTTCCTTTACATATAGAATCATCTTTTAGTACTTTTGAAGAGTATATATGTATTCTTGATGATTTTCAATGATTGATTTAGATGGAAGAATTATCAAAAGGCGAGCTTTTCCCTAAAGTAGTTGAAGCATACTCTCGGCCAACTAGAATTGTCCGTGGGAAGGAAGACGAGCTTGATGGGGAGGTATTTTTCTTCTTCTTAATTTCATCAACTACAAATGTATAGAGACAACTACTTTGCATTAACTCTAGTCCCCTAAAAATATGAGTTATACTCATTCCAAAGAATAACACAGAATAAAGACAAAAATGTTTTGGCATGCATTATGAACTGTTGCTTTTACTCATTCCAAAGAATAACATACATCATAGCAATAATTTGTGAGGTAATGCTAAAATGAGTCATAAATTTGTATGTATAATTCTTCATTTCTCATTTGGCAATTAATAATTATCTTGAAAGAAGCATACACATCTTATATCTTAATTTGAAACGATGAAAATGTAAGCTACAAATTAGTTTGCATTCGTGTATTTTATCTGTAATTATTGAATGTTTATGAATACGGATTGCATTTTTTTCTTTTTCCTATTACAGTATCAGGTGGATGAGGCTGCCTTTGAGACAAATGAAGAGAGAGTTTTGTGGAACACATTTTTGTCGGTTAAAAAGAGTATCAATCCTGGTACTTTCTACATCTCTAGTTTCATTTTATGTTAATGCAATATAATTTGTTCTCCAACTTTACTTGGTATTTTATTTCAATATTACTAATTTCTCTCGACATGTAACATTTATATTTTTTTCTTCATTTTACTCATGAATTAATAATATCTAAGTTTTCTTCTCTATACAGGTCTAGACATCGATGATTTTGTTGAAACTTCATCTCAGCTTATACAACCACTCGAAGATTTCTTTAATAACGTCTTTGTAATGGTGGTATGTTAATAATAGCGCTTAAAATTGTATTTTTATTATATTTTTTGCTTTCAACGTTGTTTGCATTTTGAAATATTTAATGGAAAAATAGTGCTCTAATTTTGTTTTTTGTGCAATTTAGGATGATGCTAAGATCAGAAAAAACAGGCTAGCTCTGCTAAAAGAGATTGCTGATCTCCCTAAAGGAATTGCAGACCTTACATTGTTACCAGGATTTTAAGGGTTGGCAAGCTTATAATTATTTATTGATTGGTTTCTCAATCCGCCCCCCAAATGCGGCCTTTTATTGGAAGCAAGCATCCGGCAGTGTATTTTGACATATCTCAACATATAGGGGGCAAATTGAGAAATCATCTGTATATTTCCAATAAGATAAGATAGATCTTTTTTCATACGTTGAAGGTCTGAAGCAATTTGGTTCAATTTTTTTGCCTCTTGGTTTATTTCAATTTTGTACTTCATGACGTTTAATTTTAGTTTACTTAGTCTAGTTGAATGTAAATTTTTGCCAATGTACTATATAATTCTCTTTATTTATTTGTACTAATGTACTATATAATTTGTTTGTAATATTCATTCAACTAACAAATAAATATAAACTTTTTCAAATCTTGGAAAAATATGCATTCAGTTTATTTTTATCGTGCATTTAGTTTACTCGGTTTTTTATTTTCCTTTCATTTTTTCTACTTTTAGTTTCGGTCAGTAACTCACATTTTTTTTAGTAGTAATATATTAGAGGGAATAAATTTATGGTATGATATGAAATGAATTCCTTTGGCATCTAATGGAATTTGGAGTCTTGCTCATTTTTTTTAACGAGTCTTTGAGACAATCAAGGATTCATTACAAATGAAAATATATACAAAACAAGAATTATATTAAAGACTTCACTCAAAATAATTGACTACAAAGAGATACTCACTATGTATATCTAAAAAGGATTCTCTTCAAATCATTTTACTATATCGAGATAAAGATTTGAAAGCATTTCTTAATGGAGATAAAGAAGATTGTCTTGTAGTGGTGGTGAGTATTTGGCGTGTAAGCTTAAGAAATTCACATATCGACTCAAACCAACAATCTTTATGATATATGAAATTTCATAAAGTAATTACTTTTGGATTTGTAGAAATTTTTTGTGATATATACACACACACCATGACTTCGGAGAAACTTTGTAATCCTGTTTTATATTTGTATATGGAAGACAGTGACATTTTACTTGTTACAAATGACAAGCACTATTTCTTATATGAGGTGAAACAATTTCTCTTCAAGAGTTTTAATATGAAGGACATGAGTGATGTTTTTATTTTGTCATCGAGATGCAAAGAGATAGAATTTGTGGATCTCTAGGCTTGTTACAAGAACCTAATATCGATAATGTTTTGGAGAAACTTCGTATATAAAGTATTCACAGAGTGTAACACCTTTCGTAAAGGCATTTAAGCCAATGTCCGAAGAATGATTTAGAGAGTTTATAAATACTTGACATTCCATATACTTCTATGTTGAAGTCATTGGCTACTCTTTAAAATTTGTTGGTTGTGTGTTGATTTGAGAAAAATAAAGATTGTTAGAGTCTATCTATATCTTAACTAATGAGATTGATTATTGAAGAATTGCAAAAGAAATTTCGATTGGAATTTCTACAATGAATAATGTACTCATATTTTGTTTTGAGGCTACATCAAATGAATGGATGAAAAGTTTTGTTTCTTTGGCTAAAAGCTTAAGAAATGTTTGTGACAGTTCAGTTTTAGTTTTTATGGCTAAAAATTACAAGTAGTAGTCAAACAAGCATGTCAACATTAAGTACTTTGCCAACTTAAAAAAAAAGTACTTTGCCAAAAAGAGAAAATAATTTTAAATATTTTTAGTGGCTACAAATATTTGTAAATATTAAATGGTATTATTTTATCCAAAAGATCAACTGTTCGACTAAAAAGATCAAATAGTTATAAATCATTTAAATATCTTCATTTTGCAAAAATATAGTTGAAATAAACTAATGAAAGTAAATATTGATGATTCATTTATTCTTTATGATAGTAGCACGTTAACATGAGGAATTATCGGAGACAAGTTTGGTAAATTGATTAAATATTTCTATTCCAAATATAATTTCAACATGTTAACAATTGAGATGACAACTTTGAACTATAAGTCCATAATCTTTCAATTAAACATGTTATTTTTTAGGTTGATTCTTCTGCGGTGCATACTTTTGTTCATACAAGATTACTCTCTCCCCAAAATGCTTTCTTGATGTGGCTATGAGCTTCTTAGACTCTCTGGATTGAAAACTTATGATCCAACTTATCAACGAGGAATCCAATACGTGTGCTGACTTTATTGCCTCTTTATACCATATGACTTCCTTTATTTCATGTATATTTAGGGTTCTAGTCCTCCACATGATTCTTTGTTTTTTGCCTATCGTAAGACCTCTTGTAGTCTTCTTTGTTTATCTTTAATTACATTCTATTTCTAAAAAAATTAATAAAAGTAAAACAATAACTTTTTTTCATACATTTATTTAGCCCTATGTTAAGGATTTCATTTGTATACCTTACAAAATTAGTTTACATTTGCTTTCAATCAAATCAATTATGATGTTGTATTTTTAGGTGAAGTCCTAAAATATATCTATAAATATTTAATTGACATGACTTCATTAGATGCAAGCTTGACAAAGTTTTACCTCTTCATTGGATGCAAGCTTGACAAAGTTTTACCTCACCACAACAATTAGTCTTCCATGCTACTAATAAAGGAAATACACAATTTTTTTTATCATTGACTTAGTGATCAATGAACTTCATCAAAAGATAAATTGTTTGAAAGAACTTGAATTTGATTTATGAGATGAACAATTTTTTGTTACAACTGAACTTCAGATTACCAATTTCCTTTTCTTAGGAACCAAAGTGTTAACACATTTTTTTTTATCATCGATTAACGCTGCTTATTATGTCGATAGAAGAGTTGTGTCCATATGAATGTTAGCCTCTACTAATCTATAAGACAACTTCAAAGTGAACCACCAATTAACTATTTTTTGGTTATATATTTTTCAACAAAATTACCCTTAACTTAGTTCTTTTCAAAATTGTATTTAAATTTAAATCCATGTATATATCATAGGAAATTTGAAAACTAACTATCCTTTAGTTGAACTTTTTTCTACTAATTTACCCATAAAAATTTAATATATTTTTTAAAAAAATTAAAAAACATAAAATACAACTAGACGAACAATGTTTATGCCGGTAATACTAATGTTAAGTACATAAGTCTTAGATCAACTGATAAAAAAGTCCAAGATTTATAAGTTGAATGCCATAATCGAGATTCAAACCCAGACCCCTATACTTATGCGTGTAAGTTTTCAAAGTTTATTACTATATTTCATGTCTTTTCTGGTGTTAACCATATGATTCTCATACAAATGAGTTATAGTACAACCGTAAATAAGTATAATCTAATCAAAAATTGTTTCACCTAAAAATCAAATTCAGATTATCTAAATGAATAATTATTTGAAATTCATTAACCATTCAACTAGAATCAATTGATTTATATTTTGGCGTGGGAAGAGGAGTTAGTTACAGATTGTTCGTCCTTGTTGTGTAATATTGCTTTGCAGGACCATGTTCTTGACAGGTGGCGGTGGGTTTTGGATCCTATTATTGATTACTCAGTTAAGGGGACTTATCGGTATCTCACGCGAGCTGACACATTTGTGGAGTGCGGCCTCTTCGATGCAGTGTGGCTGAAGCAGGCTCCGTTAAAGGTCTGTGGTGGCTTTTCCGTAACAGATTTCCTACAAAAGACAATCTTATCCGTAGGAGAGCTCTCCATCACGAAGACATTTATTGCATAGGTGGCTGCGGTTGTCCGGAGACGACGAATCATCTTTTTTTCAGTTGCGACATCTTTGGCAGTGTCTGGCATGAGGTTTACCAATGGCTCGGTGTCTCTTTCATTTCTCCAACTGCTAGTTGCGACCATTTTCATCAATTTGGCCACATGGCGGGGTTATCGAGAGTTACACATTCTTTCCTCAAAGTTATCTGGCATGCTTGCGTTTGGACACTTTGGAACGAAAGAAACAACACAATTTTTAAAAACAAAGCATGGGATTTGTCACAATTATTAGACAATGTGAAGTTTGTTTCTTTTTCTTGGCTAAAGGCGCATAAGCTAACTTCAGCTTTCAGTTATAATGACCGGTGGCGGCACCCTTTAACTTGTATGAGTGTTATAGAGTAGTTTCTATTCATCTTTGTAGCTATTTTTTATTTGATAACAGATTTCTTTTGAGGAGTGTTTCTCTTAGCATACCTTATGCAAGATGAATCGTCCTTGGTGATTATTAATTTCATTTTAGTTTCTTAAAAAAAAAAAAAATTGTCTATTTATACTGTTAAATTCAACCATAGAATTTTTTTTTTTTGAGGGAAATTCAACCAAAGAATAATATCCTAACAAAGATCAACAAATAATAAAATAAAATAATAATAGCACCACTTGCAAAACAAAAAAAACAAATATAATTTGTCAAAAAAAAAAAAAAACAAATATAAATAAATCCCAATGTTAAGAGATTAGGTTGTTGTTGTTGTCACTCACTCTCTCTTCTTCATCCTCCTTGCGGCTAGGGTTTTTCACTCTCTCTTTCAATCCTCTCAATTCCCTTTATACCCTTTTGATCTGAATCTTTGTATTATGGATTTCATCTCTTGTTAACATTAATCATCAAAAAAATCCAAAAAAAGTAAAGAATAACAAAGGGTTATTGTTGATTTTTGTGAAATCGTTTGAAAATGGCGACAATTAACCCTTTTGATTTGTTGGGTGATGATGCTGAAGACCCTTCACAGTTGATTGCTGCTGAGCAACAGAAAGCGGCGGCTGCAGCGGCGGCGGCGCCTAAGAAGGGGTTGGACCAAGGCAAACAAACTGCTGCTTCCAAAAAGCCTGCTCAGTTACCTTCCAAACCACTTCCTCCTTCTCAGGCTGGTCAGTTTTCTATTTCATTTGCTTAAAGTTTTAATCTTTATTAGTTTCACGTTTTTGGGTTATGTAAAAATTGATGCTTTTTTCATTTAATTTAATGGGTTTGGTTTGATTTGTTATTATTTGCTTTTACAAAATGTGGGTTTTGATTATTTGTTAATTTATTTCATTGTTGATTGTGTTTGATGTTTTGACTTTTGACCAATTTGTGTTTTAGGGTTTTATGTGTTTATTAATTGGGTTTGATGGGACTGATGTGATTTATTATTTACTTTTACAAAATAAAATGTGGGTTTTGATTATTTCATGTTGATTGTGTTTGATGTTTGGAATTTTTATCAATTTGTATGTTTAGGTCATGAAGATTGATGTTGTTTTAATGGTATTGATGTGATTTAATATATACTTCCAGAAAATGTGGGTTTTGAATGATTTATTTATGATTTATTCTTTTTGTTGATTGTGTTGTGTTTGATGTATGGACTTTTGTCCAATTTGTGTTTTAGGGTTTAATGTATTGGTTGATTTATTAGTGTCAATGATTGGTTTAGGTAATGTTTGAGAGAGATTTTTATTAAATCCGATGACGTAAGTGTTGTTTGTGTTCTCGTGTTTGTGTGTGGTTGAACATACTTTTTTATCTGATGTGTATTTGAAACCTAGGTTGTTGGTGTTTTACTACTTTAGTCCATGACTATTTGAAAAGTAAGGTTTTTTTGTTGAGAGGCAATAAATGCAAAAGAAAATTGGTTTAATTTTGTGATAACCAGAAGTGGAAGATAAAATTGTTCTGTATTGCTTTGTTGATGCATTTATTCATTCCTTTTGTGTTAGTTAACTTTTTGTTTGAATTTGATGAGCTGTTACATTGATTGTTAAATTGTGATAATGTAGATGATGTTTATTGTGTTGTTTTCCTTGTATGCTGATATTTTTCTTTCCTGTGCCATTGATAGTGAGGGAGTCCAGAAATGAGCCTTCTCGTGGGGGCCGTGGAGGCGGACGTGGATTTGGACGTGGTCGTGGTGATGGTGGCTTTCGTCGTGATTTCTCCAATGATGACAACTCATTGCCTGCTCCTCCTGCCAATCAAGGTTCTTTTGAAGGAGATTCTGCGAATCCCACTGAGAGACGTGGGTATGGTGCACCCCGAACTCCTTATCGTGTTGGCGGCGGCCCTGATCGTCGTGGAGGTTTTAGCAATGGTGAAGCTGGTGAAGGACGCCCACGAAGGACATTTGATCGCCACAGTGGGACTGGACGAGGGTAACATTGATATACTATTCCTTATTAGCGATTTTTCTTCAACTTATTTTCCTATCTTTGTTGATATCAACTGTTCAATTTGCAGTGGTGGATTCAAACGTGAAGGCGCTGGACGAGGCAATTGGGGAACTCAATCTGATGAAATTGCTCAGTAAGCATATAATCAATTGTTTATCTGAATTTATAACTGTTTTATTGAAAATTAAGTTCTGAGCATGCTTTATTGTTAATTTTGTGTAGGGTGACTGACGAAGTGGCAAATGAAACTGAAAAGAATGTTGCTGAGGACAAGCCTGCTGGCGAGGAAGATGCAGCAGCAGCTGATGGAAACAAGGAAACTCCTGTTATTACCGAAGCTGAAGAAAAGGAGCCCGAGGATAAGGTGAATGACCGACTCAATTAATGCTTTCTCCAATTGTCTTGAATCTGCAACTGCTACTAATTTCCTGCATCTCATAATCATGAGAGATTTGTCTTGTGATTGAATGATAAATCATTCAAAATCAAATTCAGCTTCGGTTGTCTGTTAAGTGAATCTTGCTGAATTGTTTGGGTTGCTTTATTCTATAAAGAATTGCTTAGTTAGTGTGAGTTGATGATTTTGTCCTTTATTGGATCACTTTTTAAATTTTGTTAGAAGTTTGTGACTGAGGTTGTATTTATTATTATTCTTATTTTTATGCTTTCTGATTATTGTTTTATATTTGAAACTTGTAATATTGTATATGCTATTGTTTGTCGTTCTGCTGAACTGAACTTGAACTGTGTGATACAGGAGATGACACTGGAAGAATATGAGAAAGTGCTGGAGGAGAAAAGGAAAGCCCTGAATGTTAAGACTGATGGAGGAAGAAAGGTGGATACCAAAGAGTTTGAATCCTTGAAGCCTCTGTCATGCAAGAAAGAGAATGACGAGATCTTTGCTAAACTGGTTAGTTTTCTATGCCCTTCTTTTACTCCCAATTTGCAGTTCCAAGTGTTTTTTTAGTGATAATGTCCATAATTGTATTTACATTTTCCAATTTTCAATTTTCTCCTCAGGGATCTGACAAGGACAGGCGCAAAGATGCTATTGAGAAGGAGAAGGCAAGGAAGGTATGAACTTTGATACTTTTAATCTTCCATTGCTTCTTTTACTTTCATGAGCTGTAATTTCTTCTGCTCCATAATCAAAATTATCTGATTCCTATAATATGTTATATTACCGCTTTCATTTGTGATTTTTAGTGTTTGAAATATGTTACAAACCTATAATAGTTGATATATGAGATGATATAATGCGTGGATAAACATCCATTCTGTTCGTTGAACAACTCTAAAACTGATCTTTTAATTTTTATATCTTGTAATAAGATCATAGTCATCTACATTGTATTGTCCTTGACATATATTTTATGTTATCTTCCTTGTTGATATATGTGCTCCTACTTTCTTGCAATTGTTGCTGTTTTGGTTGTTCTAGTGAAGTTAAACCATTTTCCAACTTTTCAATTGATTTGTTTCAAATTAAAATGTTTATAATACTTGTTGCAATTGATTTCCTACTTTCTTGCAATTTATTTTATAATCAGTAGATTACAATGTGATGTGTTGTCTGTTTATATGCCTTTTTACGAAATACCAATTTACCATTCCTTGGTTTTTCACTCTCGAGTTGGTTTTTATGTTACAAACTCTTGTACTTTTCTCTAATTTGTCTTAAGTCACATCCGCACCGTAGTCTTTTTGCTTCATTAGTGATTATGGCATCATTGTCTTTATAAGTCGTTTTGCTTTTATTATTGATTATGGTAACAATGTCTTTTTTTTTTCCTTTGATCATATACATCTTTTCACATAACTAATGTGCTTCCATTTATTGGACTTGATATTTTTTATTAGGCCCTGAGCATTAACGAATTTCTGAAGCCTGCTGAAGGAGAGAAGTACTACAACCCAGGTGGACGTGGCGGCCGTGGTGGACGTGGTGGCCGTGGTGGTTCAAGGGGAGGAGGAGGTTATGGTGGAAATGCATATGGCAATGTCTCAGCCCCATCTATTGAGGACCCTGGGCAATTCCCAACCTTGGGTGGTGGCAAGTGAGATATTTCAGTACCATTTCCCCTATCCCCCCTTTATTTATCTTCAATTTTGGGTTCTCTCTGATTTGAACTTCTTAAGACAAAAACTTTGGTAATTGAATTTTATTATCATCAGTTAGAAGATCGGTTATTAACTTTTTTTGTTGTAAATCTAGGTTGTCCTTCTTACGGTCCTTTTTACCTTTGTAACCTTTTCATTTATTATGTTTTGCTGTTTTATTGTGTTTTGACATTCTAGGGGGTTACATGGTGGTGGATAAGACATAAATGTTTTGATTTTCGTTTTATTTTATAGATTGAATGAATTCTCAGTTTTGTTTTTCAAATATATCCACGCTTTCCATATGTTAGATTCGATAAAAACTTTTTATGGAGAGATGCTTGCTTGTCTTGCATTAATAAATCATTAATATGTTAACTCGAGTTCTTGGATGAGATGACCTGAGTTTCTTTCCTCTTAAAAAATGTTTGTTGAAATTTTCATTTTTTACGCTGTAATGATTTTTTAGATCTATTCTTGAATTTCACTAAAATACAAGGCACTTGTTAAACCTTTTTGTTAAAATTTAAACGGTTAGTTATGTACCAACCAAGTAAATTGTGGGCTTCATAGTATTCAAGTGGTGCCCAAAATGACTTAAATGTTTTTAATTGTTTCGTTAGCATTCTACAATATTAAAATGCTACCTAATATTGAAGACTATTCCTTAGTATAACAGACCTAATGCAATGAGATATTGTGCTTATTCCTATGCATGTTTTTAAATCTTGAGGAATGAGTTGGTCGTTTTTCTTCTATTCCTGTCTGTTGTTTTATGGTAAAGGAAAGACTAACTGACAATACCAAGGGAACAATCTCCCATGACATCATCCCTTCTGAAAGTTCTAGAAGGGGAAAGGAAGAATCAAATACTCGATCAATAAAAGGAGCATAATGGCCCTTAGTAACAAATATTAGTTGAGTCATGAAAATAAGATTGATTTTCAATACGTATGCCCTTTATGAGATGAAAAATAGTATATTGAATGAATGACATA
>Ga0315913_1008631_pt1 | contig 12051 bp, 10 predicted proteins | sample MpolsnodulesMG_FD_207736 | JGI IMG/M metagenome (GOLD analysis project Ga0315913, IMG submission 207736) | Medicago polymorpha root nodule microbial communities from Los Angeles, California, United States - small nodules | ecosystem: Host-associated > Plants > Roots > Nodule | place: USA... | reverse complement strand
ATAAAATAAATTAAATTCAAAGGTTGCATTATACAAATTAGAAAATACAAGAGAAAACAGAAACGACGTAACAATTCGATTATTAATTTTAATAAATATTTTTACTTTCAATAAATCTATATGAGAAACTACGAAAAATATCAAAAGGTGCTCTAATTAAATAGAGCTGCGAAAGTGTAATTTAGGATTCTATTAAACATGACTTAAAAAAACTAATAGTGAAGCTAAAACTAGGCCTGTCCACCGCCACTATTATGCTCGTCCGCTGGTTTCACAAACTTCCTCCAATAAGAATGATTTTGCCACACCACAAACATTTCTTCAATAGGAACACCTTTGGTCTCCGGCAAAAACTTGTAAATAAACAAGCTCATCACCACCACAAAAAATGCAAAGAAGATGAAGAGTCCAAACTTCATGTGGCACAACATGGCGGTGAAAACTTGAGCAATGACAAATGTGAAAATCATGTTAACCGAAACATTGACACTTTGAGCTGCTGATCGCACCTCAAGTGGAAAAATTTCACTTGGCACCAACCATCCAAGAGGACCCCAAGACCATGCGAATCCCATCACATACACGCATATGCCTATCACAACAAGCAATGCATACCACTTTGGAAGCTCACCTGGATTTCCATCAACTCCAAATTTAGATGCAATGGCCACTGCTACAATAATCTGTGTCAAAACAAATTTGTATTAGCAAAGAAAGATGACCAACATATTATTGTGGTATGTGTTGTTTTGCCTAACCAGTGCAAATGATTAGTGTACATATTATGTGTTATGAATTTCAAAGTTGATATGATATTTGCCTTTTAAAAGATCAAAGTAGACAACCAATAATTTTCTTTGAAAGTATATTGAGGTTGATAGATGAATCATTTATGCATATATTTATAAATGTTCAGTTGATAATTGCATAAACATCTGATGTGTTGGGGCGCATATTCTAATCCGCGGTTCTCTACTTATACACACTTAAGGCGTGTGACTCTCATCACTCTCGGCTATTTGACAAAAAGTGTGTCAAAACTAGTGTGCTTTCCAATTTGATAAACAAAAAACTAGTTTGTTTCTCAAGAGTGGAAATACCAAAATAGTCAAATCTAATTGAATGTCGATTAAATATTTCAAAAATTAAATAAAGGGAGTTATTTAATCAATGTACCTGGCAAATAAACATCTGAGCTCCTCCTTCTAAGAATAGAGTACGTCTCCCAAACTTATCAACAGTGGCAATTGAAACAAGTGTTGCTAATGTGTTAAAGCCTCCGGTGATCATGGCTGACATAAGGGAAGCATTAGCTCCAAATCCGATAGTTTTAAACAAAACTGGAGCATAAAATGTGATGACATTCATGCCAGTGAGTTGCTGGAACAATGGAATAGCTATGGCCATGGTAAGTTGAGGCCTATACTGCCTCGTCAACAAACAAGCCCAAGGGTATTTGATGGCTTTAGAGGCTTGACTTGCTGCAAATAAATCCTTAAACTCATCATCAACATCTGAAGTTCCTCGAATCTTAATCAACTCCTCTTTAGCTTTGTCATCTTGACCTCTTTCAATCAATGAACTTGGCGAGTCGGGAAGAAAGATTGCACCGATAATGATCATTATCGCGGGAACTCCAGCAAAACCCAAACTGTATCGCCATCCTTCCCCATTCTTCATGTTGGCAAAAAAATAATTGACGATGTTGGCCACAAAAATGCCTATGGTTATTGCCAATTGGAACATCATGTTAAGAGCTCCTCTATACTTGTAGGGAGCAACCTCAGACACATAGATTGGCACAGACTGTAATAAAAAAACATGTAACATTAGTGAACTTCTTAAATAATAAATCAGTTGAGCTATAAATAACAATATAAGTAATTAACAATTTATGCACACAACTTAATAACGTGAGATATTTTATTTCAATCAGTAAAGTAGTACCCATTAAAACTATTAAAATCCTTCCATTTTGTCACTTTAATTTACCCCTAAAAGCATAAACAAAAGCATAACTTGAGGACTAATTAATCACCCAACCAGAAAGAATTATGATATGCTTCCATTTTTCTTCATGTTTTTTTTTTAATCTAACTGGAATAAAAACACACTCATGGTTGATGTACATTAATCTAAGAGTTTATTCATTAAGAATTAACCACATGTTTTTTTACCTGGTTAGCACATCCTATTCCAAAACCAAGCAACATGCGACCAACATAAAGCATCCACACTTTTTCAGCGAATCCATTCATAGCAGCTCCGGCAAGAAAAAGAACACCACCAGAGAGCATGGTAAGACGTCTTCCAAAGATTCTAGTTATGGAGGATGCTCCAAGAGAAGCCACAAGAGCAGCCAAATACAAAGAGGATGTAAACAATGTTAGTGTCTGACTGTCGAATTTGCAGTATTGATTATCTGTAGGCTTAATGTTTAGCTGCTTAGCGTAAACATCTGGAAAGAACTTCTGCAAGAATGGATCCATTGCCGTAACTCCACCTATACATTAATTGTTTATCATGTCATTAATCAGAAAATTACTGTCATATGAACAATTTTTAAGCATATTTTGTCAAACACTTAATTGAAAAATGAGAATATTAATTGCACCTGAAATGCCAAGATCATAACCAAAGATTAAGCCTCCAAATGCTGCAGTCATGCAAGTGATGAACACCCTAAAGGTGAGTTTTCCCGGATATTCTTTTCCAGAGCCATGTGCTATGTAACCTCCAGCCATTGTGTTCTTTCAAATGACAAAGAAAGTTAAGAGTTAAGAAAACCTAAAATACATAAAAAAAAACTTAAAAAAGTTTAGAATTATGCTGTCACGTATTTTTATTTTATTATAATAATAAACATCTAAGTTTTTTTTCTTTGACAAAATAAACAACTTGGCTAATTTAGTATGTATTCCTAAAACTTCACTCCATAACTTAATATAGATGACTCCCTCAAAAAAAAAATTAATATAGATGATCTTTCAAAAAAAAAAAAACTTAATATAGATGCTCATCCATATTTGGATCAAGAGTTTAAAATAATAATATATATTTTTAGAGCAGACATAAAAAAAATTCTTACGTTTTTTGCATTATATACTTTTCTATTTTCATGGTTTTATCAAATCCTAATCCTTTTTTTGAGAATATTGAATCAACCAAAACCTTTTCTTAATTTGTATTTACGTATGTTCCTTAAAACAAAAGCTACCTTCAAGGTAAAGAGTTAAACAGACTCAATCCAAACGAACTTCGAAACAAATTTACCAAAACTTTCATAAACTCTAAAAGTGATCAGAAATCAAATTTTTTATGAAAGTTATGGATGGTTAAAAATAGACAGAAGTGGTTTAAAATCTAATATGTTGTGCATGCAGAATTTAATAATGTTGTGGTATAGTAACTCTTTGGCCTTGAAACTCATGCCATTGTTTGATCAAGATTTGTGAAGAAAAAAAAAGTAAATTAACATCATAAAGAAAAAACAAAAGCAAGTAAATCATGCTAACATCATAATGAAAAAACAAAAGCAAGTAAATCATGCAAAGGGAAAGGGAATTTGAGAGCAAAATTGATGTGAAGTGCATAGCAAAAAGGAATTTAAGGATGGTTTACGTACCAAAGAGAAAGAGCATGTGCAAAAACAAAACTATAATGAAACAAGTGAAGGTTTGAGTTGAGTCCACTATTATATAATATTTCAGTTTCTTTGTTTGTTTGTTGTTTGTTACAGTTTCTTTGTTTGTTTGTTTTTTTAATAATTTGTTACAAAAAACTGTTTACCTACAAAAATTGGGCGAGTCTCATCCAAAGTCTAGTTAGGTGAGTTATTGTAGTTTTTCAAATTTGAAATTAATTAGTTATTTTGATCTGTTTTGTTTCATAAATGGGGGTAATCTTTATATTTTTTAACAGAATAGAGTTATTAAATCTATCTCTATCTTTGATTAAAATAAAAAGAAAGTAGACAATTAAGTTGATCTGTTTTGTTCAAAGCCTTTTTTTGGTACATATTTATCTTTTTGAACATAATCTTTTTAAAGCGCTAACGCATATAAATTGTTAATATTAATATTTATGAAATTTTGATTTTGATTAAAAGTATTGAATAAATATTTTTCACTTTCATATTATAACAAACTAAATTTAAAAAAAAAACAAACTAAATTTATCTTTTTCAATGACACCAAAAATATAACAAATAAAATTTAAATTCTTATATTTTTCAATGACACGAACAATATAACAAATATAATATAAATATATATATTTTTTTTTGAAATATGTTATATTTTTAGTTGACATTAACAATATATCATTTTTATAGACAAATTTATATAATGGTATAATTGAAAGTGAAAAAGACAGACAAAAATCATGTATTTTTTTTATATCTGCTAGCGAAAAGACGGGATCTCACGTTTCTGTCTTTCCACTCTTTTCATTGCGCTAACATGTGTAAATAATTAACGGTATTTTATATGAAATTTTGATTTTGATTAAAATTATAAGTATAAATATTGTGACTTTCAAATTGTAAAAAATCCAAAAAAATCATGTTTATCTTTTTCAATAACGACATTTAACAAATATAATATGAATCCTTGAATTAGGTTAGATGATTTGATTTTCTAAGATTATAAATACAATTTATTTACTGTTTGGTTTGACGGTGGGATACCAATTATCGCGTCCCAAGAACGATAGAGTTTTGACACTCCTATGACTATGTAATTTTTGGGACGCGATAATTGGTACCCAAAGTATGAATCTTCACTTCAGTTTTTTCAACCATTTCAAACCGACTTACAAAGTATTATAAAACAACAACCACCTTGTAATTATCAGTAACATGATCATAACCAAAGTCATGCGTCATCAAAACCATAGTAACAGTTTGTGGTCTTTGATAAGGGGAAAATTCTTTAAATTTTCTGGTGGAAGGGTTCCACAGTAGAATGAAATTTCTATATTTGTCAGCAAGACAAAGGATGTCGTCGCAGGAGCCAACAATGTAATGTAAATTGTTTCGAGGGTATTGTTCATCATAGTTATTTGGAGGATACTCGAGCTGTGTGGCATTAGTGGTTACGTTGGTGAAAACCGAGTGGAGTTGATAAGACGTGAGAACGAATTTGCGTGAGAGATTGGAGAAGCTTAAGGTGTGAATGCGGTGCGTGGTTAACATACGAAGGTGCTTTTCGGCGAAATTGGGGTTAGAAATTAGGGAATTCCAGGACTTGCACACGCATCGAAATTGAAGGAGGAGCTTCGCAGGTAACCTACAAAGTATCTCTTCTATGAGCTCAAATCGAAGAGCTGACAACGTCGGTGCGTGACGGTTACATGTGAAAGTGGTGTTGTTGTTGTCATCTCCTTTGCTCACTGTCGTCATTCTCCGTTCTAGACAGAATCTTTTTTGTTTTTTATTTTGAAGGAAAACTAAATGCACTCTTGTGTTTCAAAGTCTGAAACTTAGACCACCAAAGTTGGAGAACAATATTTCAATCAAGCGATTCTATGATAACCAGCAATTAAATGCACATATTAAATAGACCTAGCGTTAAATTGTATGTTCAGCATTACTCCATATGTTTCAAAATACATATTATTTTACATATAAATACAAATGTTAGCAGGTAAGACATTGTTTGATTTGTTTCAATAAATATTTACAAAATATTAATTTATACAATGACATGTCTGAGGTGGTTGACTGCGATATGTATTTTAAAACGGAAGGAGTACCAGCTAAAGCTAAAACATCCAAAATAACAGCAAAACAACACACTGAAGCCAAAGCCAGACAGAAACAACTAGCCACACCAGAAAGATAGCAGCCACAAAAAGAAAACCTTTCACGATATTATATTAAGCCAGACAAGACATCCGAAACAGCAAAGCAGAACGAAGAAATAGCGTGGTGTGTGCGAATGTTTGCGAGTAGATCAATTTGAAATTAAATTTTAATGAATGTAGATCTCTATGTGTTCAATATTCGTTTTTTCAAAATGTAATGCTCTTTATTAGTTGTTTTTCATTATTTGAAAAACATGTTTATTGAGAAATGAACGGCAAAGAATGACCACTGAAAATATGATTTTTGTAATATCTATATTTTATAAATAGGTTGTATTTGTTTATATTATATATATATGCAGAAAAATATGTAGTATAGTCAGGGGTATATTCGTAGAGAAATAAGTAATACAATAAATTTTTTGAAAATGAGACTTATATAAAAGGGACAAGGGAAAAAAACTCAATAGAAGTTTAATTAATAGTATAATGTACAAAGTCAATTGTCACTTTTATGATAGCAAAACTTATTTTTTGTTTGGGAGACCTAAATTCACAATGATACATGCATCACAACATGTTGTACCATATTATATGAACTTCATGCAAATCTCACAACTCTAGCATTCTCTTACCAATAATGTCATGTACACTATTGAGAGAAGCAATATGATCAAAGCTTCCATCACCGCCACCACCAAGTTCTCTATCATCATCATCTCCAAAAATTGCACACATTTCTTTAAATATAGGACCCTCCCCTGATATATTTCCCTGCCTCTTTTTATAAGACATCTTCCAAAAAATTTAACTGCATTAATTACTAACATACTCTTAATTATGTTATATCTGTTTCTACAAAATGTAATTTCAGAGCATATAATTGGTTGTATATTGAGCTTGATTATTATTTTTCAATATATATTTAGGGAGGGGGTAGTATGTGTGTTTTCATTTCAGGGTGTAATTTTCCTCCCTCTGATTTTATGATCTATTGGCCCTAGTATCTGTATATGCAGATATTACGGAGAAGGACAAAATGTTGAAAAGACTATATCTGATGATAATATTCTGAATGAGAATCAAGTACATCACCTTTCAAGAATTTCCATATCTTCTGACATGTGTTGAAACGAAACATGGACATTTTATTTATTTTTTGACGAATGAAATGTGGAAGTTTTCAAATCAAATCAACTCAGCTCAACAAGAGTAAGGTAAAAATACTATCACCTTGTTTTGTTTACATTATAAGAGATAAATCATGGTGATTTAACAGAAGGGAGACATTTTTAAATTTTATTAACTGTTTTTATTACTAATTTCAGGGAATGCATTGCAAGAGGATTATCAATAAAATACCTTACCGCGGATGAAGTGATTGATTATACCAGAGAACATAAATTATACTTGAAATCAGATAATAGATAATTCCTAGAAATTGGATATCATATGCTTTATTCAATTTGCAAGAGTCATTAGTTACATATCTGTGTATTAGATCAGTGTTTAATAAACTGTTGATTTGGTGTTGTAAACTAGCAGGTAAATAAATATTCCATAATAAGGTATTAGATCAGTGTTTAAATGTGAACCTGTATTTGTTTCCAGTTGTTTACTCTAGTAATAATAATAAGGTTTTGTGGCTGCTTAATTCTGTTTATTATCTGAATTCAGTATTGTCGAATTTGAAAGTTAGCGGAGGATTCAACAGTGATTCACTTTTCTTCAAGCGATAACGCCAAGGAAGAAACCATCCCCCTCGGTTGTGGATTCCCCGGCTCTTTCAAATAATGTTAAATACGGAGTTTTGGGGTTTTTGAGAACTACTAACCTAAGAACAACATAAGTAAAGTGAAGAGCAGATAAACAAAGGTATATCGCGAGCAAAATAATAGTCACAAAATTTACGAGAAGTTTTGATAGACAACGTGACAAAGCACATAATTTTATTAGGCATGAAGATGCCCGTCAAATCTATGCCCTCGTTGACCTCCTGAGTATTGCATTTTTTTACTGTTGTTGCTTGATGGGTATTGATCTTATTTTGTGGTGTTTTTTGGTAGTTAGTCGACACAACATTCTCTCAAATCATGCTCATTGGATCGCAGGAGTTTTCATTATCTTCAGCTAAAAATGTAGAACAAGAGTCTTTGACATCAATTATTATATCAGTTTCATGTTCCTTTGACCATGTCTGAAAGACCCTTGCGAGATGCTTTAGACCTGAATGAGACACCTTTGTGAGATGCTTTAGACTTGAGAAAAATCCAACAAATTTTTATTCAATTGTTCCGATTTCGCCTGATCCCTCATTCGATTATATGAGCATCTCATCACCCTTACCTCGGCTTACAAGTTAGAAATTTTTTAGATGTAAAGAAGTATAATTAATGACATTTCTCTAGAATTAATAAAGTATCATAGGGGTTGGAGGAGCATCAACAGAAAAAATAACGATAGGCCAATAGCTAAGGCTACCAAGAGATCTGGACATATACTACATCTATATGCAAAATCTTTAAATATTGAACTTACGAGTCACCCCTCTTATATAGTTTTCATTTATAGTTGATGTAACACTAACCACATAAGATCAAAACTCAAATAAAATTGAAGATATGAATCCTAACTAAACAAACAAAATTGTTTGGGGAAGTACAAACAGAATATGCCTAATCTCAAATCAAATTACACAAGAAAATGCAAATTGTTAAAGGGCGACAACTTTTGCACGGTAAGTATCATTGACATTTGTAATTTGTCTCCTCATTGCTTCAATTCTTCCAAGAACTCCCTTAACAGCTATATCAAAAGCATCTTCAATTGTCTCTAATCTAGAACCTGGATAACGATACACAATCCTCGGAATGAGTCTTATAACCTCTTCTCTCATTGCCAACACTTCACTTTTTGAAACACTGAACAATGTCTCATTAATCATCACTTTTCCCTCTTTGACATCGATTTCAGGTATGAACACAGAGTAACTAGAACCGTTTTTAGGAAAATGCCACAAATATTGCTTGTATGCTGATAACGGATGCAAGAAAACAGGAATGCAACCTGCCAAAATCGAATCAAATATTGATCTTCTAGTAAAAGAATCCCCTACCGGTTGTAAACAAAAAACCGAATTCTGAAAATTATCCATAACTTGAACAGGATCGCGGCAACTTTTTTTCTTACTAGAACCATGATAACATCGAACAAATTTGCAACTCTTAGAAGATTCACAATGTTTGATTAACTCATTTCTAATAGAAGATGTTGAATTAGGTCTTGGAGCACCGACAAATGAAAACAAATAATTCCTTTTCCTATCTCTCATTTTCCTTTGCCAATTAAAAATTTCATCATCATTTGTTGGATGAAAATAAGTTGGATATGGAATTGGAAATTCATTGTCATATAAACCTTTACATGATTCTATTAACAAAACTGACATGTTACTTACTTCTGGCAAGAACATTAGTTTTGTTCCCCAATTATGATCCAAATTACGTCCTCTTCTAAAATCACAACCAATTCTTCCACCAACCATGAAATGATCTTTACCATGCATTCTTTTCCACTGAGATTGTTGTGTTAACCATTTCACTAATTCATTTGCTGATTCATCTCTCATGGAAATATTAAATTTCCAAAGATATTTACCTGCATCAAGACCAGCATAGAATGGTACATATATAGCTGAAGCCAATGATGAATCATTGGTTAAACACTTGTAATGTTTCATTATGTTGTGGAAAATTACTTCAAGGGAAAATTGATTTGTTGCATACCAACTTTTCTTTGATAGCACTTTTTTCTTTGATTTCTCTATAATCTTAGGTCCTACACCTAAGTTTGATAAGAAAACACACATATTTTCCCACTTCTGTAGAGAACGGCATCCTTTCAACAAATCCTCATTGAATCTAGCAGGAAGATCATAAACATAGATATATTGGCCTAAACAAGGATCCATAATATTTGGCGGCAACTTTTTAAATACTTCATCAACATTGTCTTTAATCAAAGGAGGGACATTAATAATATTTGTTCTCTTATTCTCTTCATCATTTGATGTGGCCTCATTGGTTACATTATTTTGGTTATTAGTACCACAACAAATAGTAGAAAAAGTTGAGGGTGCAGCGAATATCTCTTGATAATAATCTAGAAAAAGTAGAGAGACAAAAAAAATAGAGGATGTGATGAGAAACACATACCGGAATTGAACCAAATACTTCATCAACATTGGCATGTCCATCTTCTCTTTTTGGTCGATTTCAGATTGAATATAGTTAAGAGTGTTTTTTTTTTGTTCTGGTGATTTTGGAATGAGGGGGGAGAGAGAGGGGGATTATTATTGTATAAGAAAAAAAGCAATGGTAAGAAAATAACAAAAATTGAGTCAATATTTTTTTTTCACTGATTTTGTGTTAAATGAATTGTCTCATTAAAGAAAAGTTATAAAAACAGAATAGGGAAAATATGTTTACTCTTAAAAATATTACTAAATCGTAAAAAGAAAATTGACTAATGAATATTCTTTTTTGTTTAAAAGGAAGAGAGAATAAGAATTAGTTGTTAATTGGCTCAATATAAAATAATAATTGGTCTTTGACAAAATTATTAGAAGAAGATTGTTCTTTTAAGTTGAGATCAAAATTGAAATAAATATACGGGTTAAATGTGTTTTTTTAGTTTTTCTAAATATACCAACTTTCAATTTTAGACTATTATTTTCTTCAATTTTTTGTCTCTCTAAATTTTCTCTTTTCAATTGGGTAGGATTGTCAATTGTGCTATAAACATGAGTTGGAACTGAGAGCCGTTTGGCAGATTTTGTTTTTGACATATGTTGTTCAGAAAGTCGAGACAATGATGGTCAGGTGACTTTACTTCTTTGGCATATTTGGGCTACATGTAATGATGTCATTTGGAATGATACTAATCGTATTTCAACAAACATTGGAAGGGCAACACTAGATGCATGACAACAATGACAAGAGGTTCATAAACAACCCTCACCACCGGTTGTGCAACACAGGCAGAATAGAGCGCAAGGTAACAACTCAGTTTGAGAGAAACCGAGGGAGATGTGGTTGAAGTGTAATGTGGATGCCGCGTTCCATGACCGTAACTATCTTACATCTTTTGCGGGTTGTGTTAGAGACTCCATGAGAAATTTATTCGGGCTCAAACGAAATGGCAGTGGGTATATATTACAGTTTTGGAGGGGGAGGCAATAGTCTTACTCAATGCCATTCACTTTGCTTATGTGAACAAATGGGACCGGGTTGTCTTCGAGTCCGACTCAGCTACTCTAGTGCAAGCTCTATCGTCTCCGGACCATGGTGATTCAGAATTCTATGCTATTGTTTTTAGTATTATTTATCAGTTATCTTTACATTCCAACTTCGAGGTGAAGTTTCTTAGGAGACAAGAGAACATGATTGCTCATACTTTAGTTAGGTCGGTTTGTTCTTGGGTTAGTCACCGCATTTTTTATTCTTATCATTCTTTTATTGAACATTGGTTGATTAATGATAATAGTTAACTTTGCTTTGGTAAAAAAAAAAAATTGACTCCTTGTTTTTTTTTTTATTTATACAAAAGTTCACATTTTACGTTCCAAACAAGTTTTTTATGGCACATAATTGATAAGACTTTAAAATATCATTAATTTAATAATTTAATTACTTAACCTTTATTAATTTATCTAGAACTTCAAATTATAGATTAAATTATGAAATTTAAGATTACATAGTTAAATTATTAAGTTTTTTTTTAAAAATGCCAAATTGAAATATATAGATCAAACAAAAAAATCATTCCAACACAAAGTTGTGCTAGAGAAGAGAAAACTTTAAAAGAGTTTATAAAGTCACGTTACAACAAAAATAAATAAGAACAAAAAAAAAAAAAAAAGAGAGAACAAACTTAAGAAACAACCGAAAAACAATGTTGAGTATTGAGCCAAAAAAAAAAGATCGAAGCTTAATTTTCGTTTGAAATAAGAAATGTGAACTTTTGTAAAAAAAAAAAAAAAAAAAGAAGAAACCGGGCCTAAAATTGAACACAAAAAATTTAGGACTAAAAGTGAAAGTTGATATTTTAGAAAGACATAAATCATATCAATATCCTGAATATAATAGTACTTGAGAAACAAAAGTTTAATTTCAAAATGGAAGCTAAGGATTGTAATTTAGTTAGTGTAGAAAATGAAGGGATCAAAAGTAAAATTAAGCTTAATTA
>Ga0315913_1008628_pt1 | contig 12053 bp, 4 predicted proteins | sample MpolsnodulesMG_FD_207736 | JGI IMG/M metagenome (GOLD analysis project Ga0315913, IMG submission 207736) | Medicago polymorpha root nodule microbial communities from Los Angeles, California, United States - small nodules | ecosystem: Host-associated > Plants > Roots > Nodule | place: USA... | reverse complement strand
CAAAAAAAAAAAAAAAAAAAACATGTATTTTCATGTTTTCATGAGTTTCATTAAAAAATAACATTTCTCTCGATTCAATAAAGATTAGTGTAAAAATTATGGATTAATTCATGTTGAGTAAATGAGAAACAAAATAAAAGAAAATACATATTATTGTAGGCCAGATAGAAAGAATATTCTTTTTTAGAAGCACAAAGAATACTCTTGTTGATAACGTGGGAAATTTTTATAAAATAAAGGTTTAAATACGCAATTAATCCCTGCAGTTTTATGTGATTTTTGATATTAATCTCTGCACTTTTTTTGTTTGGTATTGGTTCATACACTTTGTAAAAATTTTGCCTTTGGTCTTTCTGTTAAGTCTCATTTAAAAAACACAAAACTAACGGTGTGTCACGTGGACCAATCATTCAACGCTATGTGGCACACTAAAAGACAAAAATAAATTCCAACTTTTCAATTATTATTTTATTCATTATTTTTGTTACTTAAAAATATCATTAGTCTCTGCACTTTCTGCTTTTTTTATATTAGTCCATGCACTTTAATATTGGTCCCTGAATTTTATTTTATTTTTTAAAAAATCTTTCAATGAAATTATTATGTTTTATTATTATTTTATTCATTATTTTTATTGAGAATAATTATAAAAAAAAGTCTTTTTTAAAAAAAATTATACTTGAATTGTATCACATTGCAGATGAAAATTGTATCGCATTAACACCATGACAATAGATGAAAATTAACAAAGTAGATGGAAATTAAATTACACATTATACATGTAATTAAATTGTCAAATAATTACATGTATTTGGAAAAAGTAATTACCTCTGAGATTCAAAAACATGAACATTTTCCTTTTTGGAGATACCGTTTTTCAGAACGGGTGATTATGCCTCTTGAAATTTGTATTAGCTGGAGTGACAAGATCACTTTGCTTCTTCTTTTTCTTTTGTTCCCTGATAACCTTTGTTGGAGTTTCCACATATTTGTTGGGAGTGAATTCCTGCACAGTTAAAATGTTGGCGTCAGGCCCATCCTCTACTAAGTCACCCCAAAGCTCTTTAAAAAGATAACTGCTCTTCCCCAGCACAAAACATTCGCACCCTGCAGCCATGCCAAAAATACTCATGTGCAGTGGTGGAGGTAGTGGGGGGCCTTTAGGGGTCATGGTCCCCCCTACATTTGCAATAATTTTTTTATATGCTACAATTAACTAGGTTAAAGTGTTTAGTAAGGTATGTATTAGGTGATGGTCCCCCCAATTAATCTAATTAATATGTCTATTTTTTCTATCAAAAAATGTATTTTTTTACCATGTTACTAGATTAATTGACAACTAATATCAATAGTTTTATACTTTATATTATTTTAAATTATCTCAAATTTCGTAAAATATATTGATATGGTCCTCCCCATAACACATTTTCAGTCAACACTAACGAACAAAATTTTCCAAAATTGTTTGATCGGACGCAATGATCGTGGTTCGAACTCTGTCATGTATTTACGTGTGTGAGTTTATAATAATTTTGTCAATTCATCTATCTATCAAAAAAGAAAATATTAGTTTAGGGTTTCCTATATACCTTTTGTATATAAACAATTATTTTTTAATCAAATTATGTTCCATATACTCGGTCCCCCTAGGTTTAAATTCTTGCCTCCGCCCCTGCCCATGTGCTAGTTAAGTAGCGCAAGTGTAAAATAATGCGCAAGTTAAGTGGAGTGGCGCAAGTTAAGTGGAGTGGCGCAAGTTAAGTTGAGTGGTGCAAAGTAGCTACTTTTTTTTAATTTATTTTTTCACTTTATTCTATTTACTTTATTCTAATTTATTTTTTCACTTTATTCTAATTTACTTATTTTCTAATTTATTTGTTCACTTTATTCTAATTTATTTATTTTGCTAAATTATTTGTTCATTTTATTCTAATTTATTTACTTTATTAAAATTAATTTATTTACGTATTTATTTTATCTAATTTATTTATGAACTTAAAATAAATATTGATTCAATTTTAGTCATTAAATAAATACAAATATAAATAAAAGGAAATGAACTAAATTAATATTTATTCATTAAATACAAAATTAGAAAATAAAAGCAAATATAAATAACAAGGAATGAACAAAATTGAGGGATATAACATTATCTCATTTTATTAATAATTCATACAATAATTTATTCGAATTCACTAAATCTACTTATTTTCTCCTTCTTGGGGTAAAAAGTGACCAATCTTCTTGGGGTAAAATAGTGAACAACCTTCTTGGGGAAAATACATCATCAACCATTGGGCTAAATTTAAATTTGGTTTTTTTTTACCTCAAGAAATTCTTTTTACCCACGGTAAAAAGTTTCTAGGGTTAAAAAAAGCAGATTTAAACTTATCCCAATGGTCGATCACTTCCCCAAGTCGGTTACTCATTATTTTACCCCGAAAAAGTTTGATCACTTTTGCCCCCAAAAAGATCATTGACAAAAAAAAAAACAGAGAGAAAGAGAGGGAGAGAGTGAGGAGGGGGAGAAAGTGATATGGTGTGAGGAATTAGGGAAGTATGGAGGGGTATTTATAAGTGGGAATGGTAGTATAGGTTATAAACACCATTAATGTGGTCAAAAAACGTGTAGATTGAATGTTGAAAAACTGACCATTGTCCAAAAAACGTTTGTTTTTCAGCTCTGACTACCGGCCAACGTGCGTGAGTTAACTCGCGCACATACCAGTGGTGCGTGACACGTAGAGCTTATAACGTGCGTGAGTAAAGACACGCTGCGTGAGTTAACTCACGCAGGGGTATATTTGAAAATCATGATGCGCGCGAGTGTTTTATGTTGGGGGAGAGCAGAATTCCTTTAAGAATTTGGACACTCCTCTCACAAGCCTCGGTGGGTATTGATCTAGAAGTAGTGGGAACAAAGGGCCTAAGATCGGTGGTAAACGTTGTTGCGGTGCTTGTTACATCATGGCCATATATATTGGAGCAAAGCTATCAAGGACGAGGTATTCTTTTATGGTCACAAGAGCAAATCAATAGTGTTTGGACACACATAAAAAGACTATTCTCAAAATATTCAATCATTATTTTATCAATTTCCTCTTTATTATTAAAATAATATTTTTTATGTGTGTCTAACCAAATACTATTTATTTGGTCTTGTGACCATATTAGAATTTTTCATCAAAGACCGGTTTTAACACAGTGCAAGCTGGCACGTATCACAGTCATGTCTCCTCATCACTCCTTGAACAGAAATGTCAGGATTCAAAGTAGTAGGAGGAGGAGGGAGAGCCTCTAATTCATGGAATAAGGCAAATGTATTAGACAGGGTACCTCAACATTTTGCACAATGCTGGTGTAAACTAAGGCCTTGTTTGACACAACTTTAATAGTTGGAACACTCTTAGGAGTCGGGGTGAGTCACCACCAACATATTAACCTCATCAAGAGTACTTTATTTATTCATCATAAGAGTGAAATAAGTAAAGCAAAGTATAAAATACCAAAAAAAAGTAGAGCAAAGTATATATATATATTAATATTATATTATATTATTTAATTTATTTTATAAGACACATTCGTGGATCCTCTCCGGTTTTTTTGGTTCAGTCTTCTTTTTTTTTCCTTTCAATTCAACGGTTGATTGATACATAAAAGAAAAAAATAATAATTAAAAAGAGAAAAAAAAAAGTTAATGAATGATTAAGATTAAGACAACATAGACAGCGGAGAATAAGCATAAAAGGATCCAAATCTTTGTAATAAGGGACGACCACCAAACATATTAATTAATTTTACAAAACTCTCGGGTTTTCTTTGGACAAGCGCATTATACGTTCAAACACAAGTTATAAACAAAAATAAATAAATAAAAAAATTTAGGGAAAAAATAAATAAATTATAAGCCTAAAGTTCCCCCTGAAGACATGCATCACTCATTTTTGTTTTATCATATCAATCAACAATAACATTGTTTGCCCTCATAATTATTCTCTTTACGTATAAAAATAGTCTCTTAAAGAAATAGATTAACGATGCAAAACACAAAAGAAGTTATTTGACCATGCAAAAATAGCAAAATCCAAAAATAAACCATTGAACACAAAATGATAACAAAAAAAACTCCTTAAACCCCTCTCTTCCACACCTTGTATTCCCTTTTTTCCCACCTCTCATTGTCCCCAAACTTGGCACATATGCATTCTCTTCCCCTCACCTTAATTTGTTTCCTTCCTTCCCAAAAGGAATTCTCATTTACAAACCCAAGAGAGGAAAAATAGAGTCTCTTAGCTCTTAAAACTTCTCTTGGAAAATAAAAAATAAAAAATAAACCATCTCATGAATAATTATTTTCCCATGGCTTTCCCTATCCTCTTCCTTCTCTTCATTTCCCTTCCATTTTCTTCAGCTAAACTCAACGTTGACTACTACAAACAAACATGTCCTGACTTTGATAAAATTGTTAGAGAAAACATCTTCAACAAACAAAGCGCAAGCCCGGCAACAGCACCGGGACTCCTCCGTCTCTTTTTCCACGATTGCATCACCGACGGTTGTGATGCATCGATCCTCGTCTCTTCAACGGCTTACAACCCTCACGCTGAAAAAGACGCAGAACCCAACCTCTCCCTCTCAGGCGATGCATACGACATCGTTAATAAAATAAAAAATGCATTAGAAATAGCATGTCCTGGTGTTGTTTCATGTTCTGACATTGTTGCACAAGCAACAAGGGATCTTGTTAAGATGGTTGGTGGTCCATTTTACCCTGTGAGGTTAGGAAGAAAAGATAGTCGTGTATCAGATGGTTCAAGAACTGAAAAAGCTCTTCCAACAACAAAAATGACAATGGATGATATTATTAGCAAATTTACCGTAAAGAATTTCACTATTAAGGAAATGGTTGCTTTAACTGGTGCACATACAATTGGTTTCACTCATTGCAAAGAATTCAGCAACAGAATTTTCAACTACAGCAAAACATCTGAGACTGATCCTACACTTCATCCAAAATTGGCTAAAGGGTTGAGGGATGTTTGCAAAAACTACACTACTGACCCTAATATGGCTGCTTTTAATGATGTTAGGTCACCAGGGAAATTTGACAATGCATATTACCAAAATGTGTTGAAGGGTTTGGGTTTATTGAGAACAGATGCTATGTTGGGTTCTGATCCAAGGACCAGGCCAATTGTGGAATTATATGCAAAAGATGAACAAGCTTTCTTTCAAGATTTTGCTAGGGCAATGGAGAAGGTTTCTGTGCTTGGAGTGAAGACTGGTAAGCAAGGAGAAGTGAGGAACAGGTGTGACCAATTCAACAAAATTCAGGGCTAATAATTAACCAAAATTTGAGGTTATATATATTTATATACTATATCTATGTATGTATCTAGAGAGCCATGGGTATACATTATCCTTATAAAAAAAATTGATACAACTAACTTGTATTGGAATTCTTAAATATGTCGGTTTTCTTTTGATATTTATATTTTATTTTTTTGTTTTACGAGGAAAGAAAGAGTGAGAAAAAGTTGTTGGGTTTCTGATGGAGATGTAATTTTATCTCATCTGATCTTTATGCAATTTGGTGTTATTGTTCATCAAGTGGTTATGTATAAACTATGTATGTGATCTATAAATGTATCTCGGAAATTTTAACTTGTGTTTTAGATATTTTTGTATATACACCTTGTGTATAGTTTGGATATATTCATATTTTGCATGGGAAGAAGAAAAGTAAACAATGTCTCGTTAGCATATGAAAAATGTTTCGTGACATCTCATGTGGATGTATATACCTTTAAACTAAGAGAAAAATAGAGTGATATATAATAGATGTGACAATAAAGTGATATGATAGGACAAAATATAAAATGAAAACGAGGTGTTAAGTGTTCCTTTAGTTCAACATGAAAAACCTTCAAAAGTTCGTCAACACATTTCCACCGCGATTTCAGTGAGTATGAGGATGTGTTTAGACTTGGTTGGAAAATCACTTCTTATTGAGATTGATTTTGGATGAAGTTACTATCTCTAATTCATGAGTTTCGCATAATCAATTATAATAGAAATGACATATGATCTATCAAATATTAGCCCCAAAAAATATATATGGTTGTGATTTATCAAACATCTAAATATTTAGCAGTAAAATTATTGAGTTATGAATAATTTTTTTTTATGTGCTCCAAAAGCACAAACAATAGTTTCTCTTTCATGACTCAAAGTCTTTTAAAATATTCAAGTTGTTTGTGTTAGCATCTAATAATTTAGTCAAACGATGTTGTATTTTAGAAAATAATCCATGTATTAATTCATTTATTTTTAGAAACTAAATATATGATCCATTAGCCGACTGATACCGAAGGAGTGATCACATCGTTTCACCATCAAATGATTCGATTAAAATCAGAACTTTATATAAACTGGCTTCACATATAAATTGTTAGCCGATAGAAAGAATTCAAAATTGAGTCATATGTTTTAACTTTTAAGTCTACACCGTGGAATCAAACCTTGAAGGGTTAGTCCACGTGTTAATTGAGGGCAAATGAAGGGTTAATCCATGTGTTAATTGAGGGCACAAAATTGGTGACACGTATAGCAGACTATATTTATTGATATAAAATCTAGGGAGTGGTCTCTAAAAAAAAATTAATCTAGTGAGTGGGAAATAGACAGGTGTACGCGTACCACTAACCGGTAAGTACCGTAAATTTTATGATTTCTTACTAGTTACTCCACAAAATACACATATATTAGCAAAATTAAGCGACTCTCTCAAAATAAAAACTGAAACAAAAATAAGGGGCTCCTCTAAAGTCTAATAAAGTCTAGCCATTGTTTTTGTATTTGCTAATTTAATGGATCTGATAGGTGTAGGGAAAGACATTAACCCGCATATTATTAATTAGTTTTTTTAAGAAGTTAAATTAGTTTATCTAAATTGATATTGAGGAGAATTGAAATTGAGACGTTGAGGATAAGCACAATCTAAACTCTCAAGCGAATATATTAGTTATTAATGTTATGTTTAGTTCTTGAGTTTCTAAATTAGTAGTGCAAAAAATTGATCATGGAGTTCAAAATAAAAAATAGATAGCATTTTTTTAAGTTCAATGTGAAATGAATGATCTAACCAGCTTAACTAAGTGATATTTTCAAACAAAAGAGAAGAAAATTAAGTTGAGAAAATAAAGAATGTGCCACAATCATGAATAAATGATAAGTTAAGGGAGATCCAACAATGACAAGAATGTCATTGATAAAATCAGTTAAACTTTTAATCCACAAATCAAAGATGAGGCATTGCTCACTCACAACCTTACTAATAGAAAAGTCTATTTCATTTCAAATTTAGAAAATAAGAGTCTTACAATATATATTACTCGATTTAAATCAAACTAGAATTATTATAATTCAAATTAAATATGATTAATAATATAAATTATTTTAAATTTTGATTAAATATTTTATTGTTTTCCTCAACGGCGAAACTAACAAGATTTTTACGAGAGGGCCAAATATAAAGATGAAATAAAATATATTTTAAAAACTAATATATTAAACTTAATCAACAAATAAAACAAATTCACAATAATTTTTACTTATATTTAATGAAACGAAAACGAAGAAAAAAAAATCTAACTGTAATTATCTATAAAAGTTGAACTCTATGAAGTTTTAAGAAGTCAAATTTATCTATAATTGACACTAGACTATATAGATTATTAATATTTTTTTAATATCATCCCTCTTTGAATCAACAAAATTGTTTGAAGTAGGCAAATAATATATTAATAGGGTAGCTACATACAAAACTATACTAATTAGTCATGGAACAATGCATTGATATGAAGTGATTCACCCCTTGTTTTCCTTCATTTTAAGTTTTTATTTGAGTAATAATAAGAAAATGACAATGCATGGAACAATGTTCCCATTTAGATAAAAGTATGAGACTATAAAATATCGGAGTTGAGATCCTCTATAATTTTTAAAAGACATCGAAAATTATATTTACAAAAAGATAGACACGAAATAAGACGGTGGATCGCACCATAAAATAGATCTTGCCAATATCAACAAGGTTTTTTATAAAATAAATTTGTTAAACCAGGAACATAGACAGACATCAAGAAGAAGCAACGACATCCAACTAGGTTGACACCTTGAAGAACTTCCATCCTCTACCGCGAAGTTCAAATAAATTTTATTAACAAATTTTTTTTGTAATAAAAAATAAACTTCAATTGTGCATGACATTCTCTAAATGAAGTTTTTTATTTCTTCTTAGAAACGGATCCAAACTCATAGATTGATCGTATAGTTCAAACATACAATGATTAAAAGTATAGTGCGATACAAGAAGCCACTTAAATTATATTGTATACTGCCATTTGTCACTCTAAAGAGTACATTTGAAGAAAGTAGAAAAACAAAAACCCCACCGAAAGAACGATTGTTGACTAGATTTGCAGGTAGAGGCTAGGAATATTTCATATATCTTGGGTAGGTTAACATAGTGGGAGTTTGTGGTGCATATGCTATCTGTTGTTCTAAAAAGAATTCTTGTACACGAATCGGCTAATTGATACGCAGATCTAATTGTTAAGATTTCTTGATGGAAAATTGATTTGGCGTGAACAAGTATTTACAAATGGGAGAGCGATAGTCTTACAAGTAAGTTTTGTTAAAGAATTGTGTTAAGTCTATTCAAAATCTATAGACATTTGTTGTTAGGTTATGCTATCATGTCATTCGAGTCACACTTTGTAATCTTGGTTGTGAAGGAGGTGTTAAGAGTCTCACATAAAAAGTGAAATATGAGTTTTTTTTTTTGTTACAACAGTGAAATATGAGATTTTGTGACGGCTATTTTATTATTCCAATTACATCTTTAAATAAAAAAAATATATAATAATATTATATTGTTGGTGTTATTAAAAAAGATAAGAATTTATACTATATTTATTATATTATTGGTTTTATTGAAAAATATAAACTTGGTTTATTGGGTTTATTACAATTTAAAATTCACAGATATTTATAATTACAATGTTATTCAAAATCAAAATTGTTGTTGTGTACAAGTGTGAGTTATATGTCCCACATCGGATAAAAGAGTAAAGGTTGAACACCTTATAAGTAAGAGGACTCATAAACCCATGAATAATTCTTGGGTGGACACAAGAATTTGGACCCTCTATTTGGTCACACACACAAAAAAGTTGATATGCTATAATCATTTAAAAATTAATGATTATTTAATTGTTATTTTTTCTACTTTTTTCTTTTTATGTGTGTGTGACCAAATAGATGGTCCAAATCCGTGTGTCCACCCAAGAGTTTCTCTAAACTCACTGCCTTAAGGTTTTGGGTAAGAGTGTGGCGTCTCTCTTGCAAGTGTGATTGTTCTAGCCTCGATGTGGACGGTCCCCTGGCTCCCCCAGTGACCCAACAGTGGCAGCAGAGCCCCGTTCGACGAAGGGTACGACTGAGGCAGCCGGTCCGTTTGCGGAGAAACCAGCAATGACGATACAAGCAAGTAAAAGCTTCCCCTTGAAGGGGGAGCATGCTGAATAGATGGACTCACACTTGAGGGAGAGTGTTGTTGTGTACAAGTGTGAGTTATATGTCCCACATCGGATAAAACAGTAAAGGTTGAACACCTTATAAGTAAGAGGACCCATAAACTCATTGCCTTTAAGGTTTTGGGTAAGAGTGTGGCGTCAAAATTTCATATAAAATGTTGTTCATAATTCACACGCTCAGCACAACAAATAAAGCGCGGAAAGATGGACACATAATTTACATATGTTACCGCAATAAATAGAGTGTGTGTGTCTTTTTGCTAGTTTATTTAATGAATTTGGAGAGATTCTTAGAAGCGGGGCACTTAATGGTCAAGACTGTAACAAATTAACGCCTTCTGAATGAATATTTTCCCTTGTCCCCTCCCATCTTCTCGACAATTGTCTCTGCTGACTAGTCCAGGTTTGATAGAGAGGCTTTAAAATTTACTTAGATTGACTTGTGATCATAGAAGACTAGCTCTTGTGATGGATTGAGCACATACCCAATCCATATCATATTCAAATAAGTATAAGTCTCCGCTTTTAAATAAAGAGAAATGATATTTGAACAACGATTTTGTGCTTTTAGAACAGTCTGTTCCCTCATACTCACATTGCGTTTTTACTCTTATTATTATTTTGATTTTTGTGTCAATATTTATATGATTTTATATATTTCAGTTGTCCTAAAAGTCATAAAAAAAAAACAGTTGTTCAAATAATATATCTCATAAATAAATATTTTAGTTAGTAAAAAATACTACCATGTGTTAATTGATGAAAAAAATTATTTAGAAGTCAAACCACCTTATCTATATACTTGTATATAATAATATGAACATGCAATCATATTTCACTATAGTGCTAATGTGCACTTAATTTGTGTGCTTACACATTAACATTCATACATATTTCATTTTGATGAATCATAGTATATGTGAACAGGTTGACAAAAGAGGACGCGGCTCATTGGTTCCATTTATTATTTTTCTATTATCATTAAGATTTAAGTCAAAAGTGGAAGTAAGGTTAAGTCAGTCTATAGCTAGGAATTGCACACAAGGATAAAAGACAGGAAGAGATTCCCACACACCAAATATCCCACTATCTACATCCATTGACACCACCACTAAAGAAATCCCCCGAAACACGTTTCTTCAAATTTGTTGTTATATATGAACATACAATAGTAACGGGTTAGGTGTATAATTATACTAATATATATCAAAAGGAACTTACTAGAACAACCTTTACAATTTGTATAAATAGACCCCCTCACCTCACACCTTTATGCAACCAAGTACATTTGCAACATACATTATTCTTATCGTCCTTACTCCTCAAGCTTTAGTATATAGAGAAATCATATTCAATATTCATATCATAACATTATTTTATCATATAGTACATTGAGTTACTACTATTTTTTCTTTAAAAAAACAAGGGTAGCCATGGCAAGCTCCAAGTTCATAGGGGCTGTTTTCATTGTTTTGTTCATTGTAGACCTAGCATGTGCTGCTAGGTTACTCGGTGGTGGTAGAGGAGGTGGTGGTGGCGGTGGTGAAGGAGGAGGAGGAGGTGGTGGTGGTGGCCTAGGAGGACGAGGTTCGGGGTATGGTTCAGGGTATGGTTCTGGTGGTGGCGAAGGATATGGTGGAGGATCATTAGGAGGAGGTGGAGGTGGTGGTGGTAGAGGAGGAGGTAGCGGAGGTGGTGGTGGGAATGGTGGCTCAGGGTATGGCTCTGGCTCTGGATATGGATCAGGATACGGGTCTGGTGGTGGGAAAGGCGAAGGCGGTGGTGGTGGAGGAGGAGGTGGTAGAGGTGGAGGAGGTGGTGGTGGTTCTGGTGGCTCAGGCTATGGTTCTGGTTCTGGTTATGGTGAAGGTGGTGGATATGGTGGAGGAAGTGGAAGAGGTGGTGGTGGAGGAGGAGGTGGTGGTGGTGGAGGAGGCGGAGGAGGTGGTGGCAATGGAGGTTATGGCAGTGGCAGTGGTTCTGGCTATGGTTCAGGATATGGTTCTGGTGGAGGAGGAAATGAGTACATCCCTTAAACGTATCAAGGTCTTGCATTTAGCTACCTAATAACATTATTCAATCTTCTTCAGATATCATATATGTTATCTCCAATAATAATAATTTGCATTGTGACTTCGTGGTCATTTTGCTTCATGCATGGTATAGTTTACTAAAAAAATTATGTGTATCATTATTGGAAGTGATGTTGTAAAGCACAATAACATTAATAAAGAATATTATTGTACTTTCATTGGGGTTATGAGATGTTTTTCCTTTTATTTTTACCACTTTACAATCTTATTTGACGTTGACATGGTGACTCGGAGTGATGCCAACATTCCTAACAAAATCTTGCAAGTAGTTCACATGTTAATAAATATAGTCTTCCATTTAAATACTCTAAAAAAGAAAGTCTTGCATTTAAATATAACTTAAGTATATAAAAGCATAAAA